>Ga0307486_1000105_pt1 | contig 95424 bp, 89 predicted proteins | sample CBIW02metaG_FD_203663 | JGI IMG/M metagenome (GOLD analysis project Ga0307486, IMG submission 203663) | Sea-ice brine microbial communities from Beaufort Sea near Barrow, Alaska, United States - CBIW 0.2 | ecosystem: Environmental > Aquatic > Marine > Coastal | place: USA: Alaska | collected... | reverse complement strand
GCCAACATACTCCAGAATAATTTAAAATTCCAGCTCTCTTCGTTTTCTTAAGGGGGTCAGCATCCGCCAGAACGACAGAACGCTAAATATAGACTGTTAGGGGGGTCAGCTTAGTCCAGTATATCCACCGTACAGGACTTGCACTGGTAGCTCCATTTATTTTGGAGCCAATAATGGTCGGTAGATCCGCAACGATTGCAGACAATACCTTCTTTATCTCGCTGCTCCTTAAAATGTAGGCGGCAACTTTTCTCGTCAGTAAAGTGAACCCCAAAAGAAAATATATCCATTATCAATCTATTTAATTTATCCAAATATAGGATATTTTCCATTAATTAGGAATATTTACGGACATACAATAAATTAGATCTTTAACAAAGAAATGTTATTAGTTTTCCTGAATATTCCTTCAATTTGCTAAGTGCTGAAAATTAACATTTTTGCCCCCTTGCCAAAACCCAATTAAGAAGTATCTTTGCGGCAATTTAAAAAATCTATTTTTGAGCAGCACCGGCGTACATACTCCCTCGGCTTCCATCCTAACAGACTTTAAAGAAATTACCAAGGTACGGCTTGCTGTAAGTGTAGTTTTTTCTTCGGTTGCGGGTTATTTTCTGGGTGCTGATACGATAGATTTTGTTACTGTCTTTTTGCTGGCCATAGGTGGCTATTTTATGGTTGGAGCTTCTAATGCATACAATCAAATTATAGAGCGCGATCTTGATGCGTTAATGGATCGCACCAAAAAAAGACCGATACCCGATGGAAGGATGTCGGTAAGTACGGCGTTTCTTATTGCCAGTGTATTTACAATCGCCGGTCTTATTGTTTTATACATTATAAACCCTAAAACAGCTATGTTTGGGGCAATTAGTATCTTTTTGTATGTAAGTTTATATACTCCTCTAAAGACTAAAACTCCGTTAGCAGTTTTTGTTGGTGCTATTCCGGGGGCCATTCCTTTTATGCTTGGTTGGGTAGCGGCAACTGGAGAATTCAGTATTGAACCCGGGACTTTATTTATGATACAGTTTTTTTGGCAGTTTCCACATTTTTGGGCTATTGGCTGGTGGTTGTATGATGATTATAAAAAGGGAGGTTTCTTTATGTTGCCTACCGGAAAAAGGGATAGAGGAACCGCAATCCAGATTATTCTTTATACGGTATGGACAATTTTAGTCTCTTTAATTCCGGTTTTTGGGGTTACAGGAAAACTCTTTCTATCTCCAATTGCGGGAGCAATTATCCTTTTGTTGGGATTAGGAATGTTGTATTATGCTTTAAGATTGTATAAGGAGAAAACTGCACAGGCAGCTAAAAAATTAATGTTCGCGAGCGTATCCTATATTACGCTGCTACAAATAGTATATGTTTTGGATAAATTTATAAGACAATGGATTTAACGCAGGGAGCAGAAAAGCACAAATACGACAGGGCTAAAAAGATGATGCTATGGTTCGGTATAATAAGCATGATAATGACCTTTGGGGGTTTAACAAGTGCTTATGTAGTGAGTAAAACAAGACCGGATTGGCTTACAGAATTCGAATTACCCAGCGCTTTCTTTTGGAGTACAATTGTTATAGTGTTGAGTAGTTTTACTTTTATTCTTGCAAAACAAAGTATTCTTTCAGGAAACCGAAGAAACGCTTCAGCAATGTTAATTGGGACTCTCATACTTGCTGTGTTGTTTGTGGTATTTCAATTTAATGGTTTTACTGAAATTATTGGGGAAGGTTATTACTTTACAGGAAGTGAAAGTAGCATAACTACTTCATTTATATACGTGCTTGTTTTAGTGCACATGGCGCACCTATTGGCGGGGATCATGACGCTTTTAGTGGTAATTTATAACCATTTTAAACAACGTTATAAAAAAGGTCAAATGCTTGGAATTGAGTTGGGTGCGACTTTTTGGCATTTTGTTGATCTTATGTGGATATACCTGTTTGTGTTTTTATATTTCTTTAGATAATAAAATTGCGTATTTTTGCGCAATACTTAAAATTTAAATACTCTTCTATGGAAGCTACTGTTGTTAGAACAGGCACCGAAGGTAAAACCTGGGGTGGTGGAAATGAGCCTTTAAAGGCCAGTTATGGCAAATTGATGATGTGGTTTTTCATCGTTTCAGATGCACTTACCTTCTCTGGTTTTCTTGCAGCTTATGGATTTTCCCGCTTTAAATTTTTGGACTCCTGGCCAATTGCCGACGAAGTTTTTAATCACTTTCCATTTTTACACGGGGTAGATGCTCCAATGTATTATGTTGCATTAATGACTTTTATCCTTATTTTTTCATCGGTAACTATGGTATTGGCAGTAGATGCCGGTCACCAGTTAAAGAAAGGAAAAGTTACCTTTTATATGTTCTTAACCATTATAGGTGGGGTTATTTTCCTTGGCTCTCAAGCCTGGGAGTGGAAAAACTTTATCAATGGTACTTATGGAGCTGTTTATACTGAAGGTGGAAATATATTACAATTCATCGATGGCGAAGGTCATAGGGTAGCACTTGCAGATATTGCAGTTCCGGAGGCATCAGAAAGAGTTGAGCATGAAGCTAGAAGTGGAGTATGGTTTGAAAGTGAAAGATATTTGCCGTCTTATTCTATAGAAGAAGTAAAAGCTGGTTTTGCTAATAATTCAGACCTTTTAATAAGGACTCAAATGATGAACGCGGAAGGTGAAAAAACCATTCTTTCTCGCGAAGAATCTATTGCTAAATTAGATGCCGAAGCCATTGGAGTGGTAGAAGGTGCTAACCTTACCCGTAACGAATATGGCCCGCCATTATTTGCCGATTTCTTTTTCTTTATTACCGGTTTTCACGGTTTCCACGTTTTTTCAGGAGTACTTATAAATATCATTATTTTCTTCAATGTAATTCTGGGAACTTACGAGCGAAGAAAGAATTATGAAATGGTAGAAAAAGTTGGTCTTTACTGGCACTTTGTAGATTTAGTTTGGGTATTTGTTTTCACATTCTTTTACCTGGTATAATTTCAGAAAATATTAAAAATGGCACACGATACAGCACATCATCAAGAATCTAATACAAAGAGGATCTGGACGGTATTTGTAATCCTCTCCATAGTTACACTTATAGAAGTTGTTTTGGGTATTTTAAAACCTGATTTGTTAACAGGAACCTCCTTCTTGAGTATGTCGCTTCTTAACTGGATCTTTATCATACTAACACTTTATAAGGCTTACTATATTACCTGGTCTTTTATGCACCTGGAGGGGGAAACTAAAGGACTGCGTCGAGCTATAGTTTGGACAGCCGTTTTCCTTATTAGTTACCTTATTTTTATTCTACTAACAGAGGGTGACTATATTTACGAGGTTTTTAAAGCTAACCACGTAGCTTGGGATTTCTAAATTCACTTAAAAGTTAAAAATGTATAGAAAGGCGGTTTTGTAAAACCGTCTTTTTATTTTTGCATTCACTTCTATAGACAGGACTATGAAAAAGTTTTTAGTGCTCTTAGTACTCTTCGCATTACCTATTATCGCTTATATGTTCTTCGCTTCAGGACAAAATAATTTTGCCAAATTACCTGTTTTAACCAAAGCTGTTAAAGATGTTTCACAATTTGAGAGCCTGAACGGAGAAAAGGTTAGTTTAAAAGATAAAATAAGTATCGTGGCTTTCTTCGGAAAAGATCTGGATAACCTAAAAGGCAATACCTTTAATCTAGATCAAAAAATACTTGAAAAATATTACGGATTCAACGATTTTCAGTTTGTAGTGGTTCTACCTGAAGAGGCACGTGAAGAAGCCGAAAAATTTAGAAAGGAATTCAGTGGTATTTCTGAAACCGAAAAATGGAAATTTATATTTGGGACCTCCACAGAGGTAAAAGAAGTTTTTAAGAGTTTCAACACACCACATGAGTTGCAGGATACTTACACGCCTTACGTGTTTATTGTAGATAAAGATCTTAGTCTAAGAGGTCGTGATGAGGATGAAAACTTTGGGGAAGTTTACGGGTATGATTCCCGCTCTGTTGCTGAGCTTAGTGATAAAATGAATGATGATGTAAAAGTGATTCTTGCTGAATACAGGTTGGCTTTAAAAAAGAACAACGCCGAAAGAAAAAATAATTAAAATGAAAAAAAAATATTCTTACATAGGCCTTTCGCTTATTATCCTGATTTTTGGAATAATCGTAATTCCAAAAATTGTTGAAACTATAAGTAGTGATGAGGTAGTGAAAGCTGACAGGCTAAATGTAAAAGGAGCCGAAAAGGAGTTGAACACAGATAAGGCACTTGTTTATATCGAGATAAACGGCCGAAAGAAAAAGGCGCCTGATTTTGAATTAATAAATCAGGATGGCGATACTATTACCAATGAAGATTACCTGGGTAAAGTATATATAGCAGAATTCTTTTTTACGACCTGCCCGACAATCTGCCCAATAATGAATCAAAATCTTGTAGAAGTTCAGGAGGAATTTCAAAATATGGAAGATTTTGGGATCGCTTCTTTTACCATAGATCCAAAACATGATACGCCTGAGGTTTTAAAATCTTATGCTGAAAACTATGGAATTGACCACCCGCACTGGAATTTATTAACGGGTGAAAAAGACTCTATTTACGGTCTGGCCAATGGAGGTTTCAATATCTATGCAGGAGAAGATAGCGAAGTTGCCGGTGGTTTTGCCCACCAGGGATTATTTGCTTTGGTAGATAAGGAAGGTTATATCAGGTCCCGCCAGGATAAATATGGAAACCCAATTATTTATTACCGAGGTTCAGTTGAAAGAAATAAATCTGTTGCTGAAGGAGAGGAAGAACCACAAATTGATATTTTAATTGAAGATATTAAAAAACTACTGTGAAAAGAACACTAACAAAAACCGATAGGATCGCGGTACCGGTCATAATTGCTTTATCAATATTGGTTCCCATTGTAGTGCTTGTTTTAATGTACCTCCCTGAACGCTATAATATTTTTGGCACTCAAACCGGGACGTTCCCATTTTTTCACGCGGTTTTAAATGGCTCAACTGCCATTTTATTGATGCTTGGTTATTTCTTTATGAGTATTCGGGAATATAAATTGCATCGAAATACTATGATTACTGCCTTTGGGCTTTCGGCTATATTTTTAGTGAGCTATGTGATCTCAAAAATCAGTAATGATCCTGTGCCTTATGGCGGGGAAGGTATTTTGCGACCTGTATATTTCTTTATCCTTATAACTCATATTGTGCTTTCGGCCATTATTGTGCCTTTAGTTCTTTTTACGATGTATCGTGGTTTGACCGGGGAATATCAAAAACACGCAAAAATTGCCCGCTGGACGTTTCCTATTTGGTTATACGTGGCGATCACAGGAGTTTTGGTTTATATTTTTATGTGGCCATATTATTAAAATAATTTCTTCTGAAGAGATCAAGTCTTAACAGCAGTAATTGAAGCTTCAACGTAAAATTTCTTAACTTTGCATTCAGAAATTATCGTTATGAAAATCAGATTTTTATTTCTTATTTCCCTCTTACTTTTGCTTCCTGAAATAGCAGAAGCACAATGCTCAATGTGTCGGGCAGTCCTGGAAAGTGATACCGATCAAAGCGCCGCAAAAGGTATTAATGATGGGATTCTTTACCTTATGGCCTTTCCATATCTTCTGGTTGGTGGTTTAGGTTACTATATCTATCGCACCCGTAAAAAAGCCAAAAAATCTGGGGAAGCTTAAACAACTTCAAAATATTTTCTTAATTATACTGTAACTTTTTCTCTTTCGCAGAGTCTTATGGGTGACGCTTTTCAATAAAAAGTTAGCAACCTGTAATTTCATTGCGATGATAGAAATTAAAGATCTTCATAAATCCTATAAAATGGGTAGTAACTCACTGCACGTTTTAAAAGGAATTAATTTTAGCGTAGCCGAAGGAGAACTCGTTTCTATTATGGGGTCTTCAGGATCGGGAAAATCTACCCTTTTGAATATTCTTGGGATGCTTGATGAAGCAGATTCAGGTTCTTATACCCTGGATGGCGTTCCTATTAAAAATCTAAATGAAAAAATAGCCGCTCGTTACCGTAATAAGTTTTTGGGTTTCATTTTTCAGTCTTTCAACCTTATTTCTTATAAAAATGCTTTGGATAATGTAGCGCTTCCGCTGTATTACCAGGGAATTAAACGTGGCGAACGTGTAGATAAAGCAATGGCTTACCTGGAAAAAGTTGGTCTTGCTGATTGGGCGGGACATTTGCCAAATGAACTTTCGGGAGGACAGAAACAGCGAGTTGCGATTGCAAGAGCGCTAGCCAGCGATCCAAAAGTACTTTTAGCCGATGAACCTACCGGAGCATTAGATTCAAAAACATCTTATGAAGTGATGAATCTAATTCAAGAGATCAATGATGAAGGCCGAACAATACTTGTAGTAACTCACGAACCCGATATTGCTGCAATGACTAAGAGAATCGTTAATCTAAAAGACGGTAAGATAATTCAGGATACCAAGGTTAATCAAGTAAGAGCGCTGGAAAATGTTTGATTTAGAACGTTGGGAAGAGATCTTTGATACGATTCGTAAAAATAAATTACGAACCTTTTTAACCGGGCTGTCGGTAGCTTCGGGGATTTTTATTTTGGTGGTTCTGCTGGGAATTGGTGAAGGAATGCGGAACGGTATTTCACAAGAATTTAAAAGGGATGCCGCTAACATCATTTATGTGTATACGGGAGTTACTTCCAAGGAATATAAAGGCCTAAACCCGGGTAGAAGAATTCAGATGAAAAATGAAGACTTTAATTACACGGCTTTAAAACATCGGGATGACCTGGAATATAAATCCTCTATTTTCCGAATTTATAACGGCATAGTGAATTACGGGAAAGAATCAGGTTCTTATCGCGTAGAAGGTGTTTACCCCGATTATCAGTTTCTGGAAAACAGCGGTATGATAGAGGGGCGATTCTTAAATTATAAAGATCACGAGAACTTTGAGAAAGTCGTGGTTATTGGGAATAAAGTTAGGAACGACCTTTTTAAAGATAGTAAAGACCCGCTTGGGCAGTACATTCAAATTTCCGGAATAAATTTTAAAGTAATTGGCGTTTTTACCGATCCCGGTGGGGAAAGGGAAGAAAGCCTGGTTTTTATACCTCTTTCCACTGCACAACGTGTTTTTGGTGGTGCTAACAATATTGCAAATATGGCTTTCACCTTAGAGCCCGAAGATAATTTTGAAGCTGCGCTTGCCGCCTCCAATCATTTTTCAGCCGATATTGAAAATCAACTTAAGGAAACACATACCGTAGCTCCAGATGATGAAAGCGCAGTTAGCATAAATAACTCGTTGGAAAATGCCAAACGTTTCTATGACCTTATGGATATGATAAAATACTTCTTTTGGGGAGTTGGTATTTGTACCATTATCGCCGGGGTGGTTGGGGTCAGCAATATTATGTTGATTATTGTAAAAGAAAGAACCAGGGAAATAGGAATACGAAAAGCCCTTGGGGCAGAACCGCTCTCTATAGTAGGGATGGTTTTGCACGAGTCTATTTTTGTGACCGCAATTGCCGGGTTTATTGGCTTGATCGCAAGTTTAATGCTTTTAGAATTTGTGGGTCCATTAATAGAAACTCAATATATCTCCAATCCTGCGGTTAATTTTAATGTAGCGCTTACCACTGTTTTTATTTTAGTTATTGCCGGCGCAATCGCCGGATTTTTCCCCGCCTGGAGAGCTGCGAGGATCAAACCTATTGAAGCATTAAGAGACGAATAATATGTTTAGCAGGGATAAATGGAGCGAAATAATTGAAGCATTAACTGCTAACTGGTTTAGAACCATACTTACGGCTTTTGGGGTAATGTGGGGGATATTTATCCTGGTTATTTTACTGGCTGCCGGAAAAGGTCTCGAAAACGGCGTAAAGCAGGGTTTTAGTGGTATTGCGACTAATACGATGTTTATGTGGACCCAAACTCCATCTAAACCATATAAAGGCTTGCCCAAAGGCCGACGCTATAATTTTAAAACGGGCGATGTAGAGGCCCTGCGGGAAAATGTACCGGGACTTAGGTTTATTTCCCCGAGAAATCAGTTGGGTGGTTTCGGCGGAAACAACAACGTGGTGCGTGGGTTGCAAACCGGTGCATTTAATGTGTATGGCGATTATCCCGAGATCATCCAGCAGGAACCTATGGATGTTACTTCCGGAAGGTTTATTAATTATCTTGATATTCAGGGTAAACGTAAAGTTGCCATTATCGGTGAAGGTGTAAGACGCGAATTGTATGAAAAGGATGAAGATGTTTTGGGAACTTATCTCAAAATAAACGGCGTCAATTTTATGGTAATTGGCACCTATAAGAAAAAAGGCGGTGGAGGTGGAAACGCTGAAGAAGCCCAGAAAGAAATTTATGTTCCATTTACCGCATTCTCTCAGGCTTTCAATAGAGGAGATAACGTAGGTTGGATGGCGATAACTGCCCATGATGAAAATTCTATCACCAGTTTAAAATCAAGAATTCTGGATCTTATAAAAAGCAGGCATTCCATACATCCGGAAGACGACAGGGCTGTGGGTAATTTTGATCTGTATGAAGAATTCAACAAGATAAATGGTTTGTTCGTTGCGCTAAAAGCAGTAGCCTATTTTGTGGGGATTTTGGTGTTGCTATCTGGTATAATTGGTATCAGTAACATTATGCTAATCGTGGTAAAGGAAAGAACTAATGAAATTGGCGTAAGGCGTGCCCTTGGCGCTACGCCCTGGTCTATTAGAGGACAAATCTTAATGGAATCTATTTTCCTTACCATAATTTCGGGTATGGTCGGGATTATTTTTGCAACAGGTATAATTGCCGGAATTAATTATGCTTTAAGAGGAATGGATACTTCAGAAATGATGTTTGCGAACCCAAGTGTAGATCTAGGAGTGGTCCTTATTGCTCTGGCAATTTTAATATGTTCAGGATTATTGGCGGGACTTATTCCAGCGCAGAATGCGATTAAAATAAAGCCGGTAGATGCCCTTAGAACCGAATAACAAGAAAAAAGTAAAGAAGATAAATACAATTAAAAAATGAAAAAAACAGTTACTATCTCAATTTTAGTATTGATCGCCGTGGTTTTTGTTGGCGCGTTATACTATTTGTTTCAGAAAAATCAGGAGGATCCTACGGTTTATGAAACCGAGCAGGCCTCCATAGAAACCATCATCAAGAAAACGGTGGCGACGGGAAATATTGTTCCAAAGGAAGAAGTGCTTATTAAGCCTAATATTTCAGGAATTATAGATGAAATTTATATCGAAGCCGGAGAGAAAGTGAAGGCCGGTGATCTTATCGCAAAAATTCGGGTAATTCCAAATGTGAATTCATTGCAAAGTGCAAAAGATGCTGTTGCGACTGCGAAGATTAATTTGAATAACGAACAAAAAACATTTGAAAGACAAAAGGCCTTATTTGAAAAAGGAGTGATCTCTCAAAACGATTTTGATAATGCTGAAGCAAACTACAAAAGAATGCAGCAGAATTATCGTTCGGCTGAACAAAATTTCGAAATCGTTCAAACAGGAACCACAAGTGGTATAGGCAGTGCAGCCAACACCCTTATTAGATCTACTGTAGATGGGATGGTTTTAGACGTGCCGGTGCGTGTTGGAAATCAGGTGATAGAAAGTAACAATTTTAACGACGGAACCACCCTGGCCACGCTTGCCGATGTTAACGAAATGATTTTTGAAGGAAAAGTTGACGAAAGTGAAGTTGGAAAGATAAAAGAAGATTTACCACTAGAAGTAACGGTGGGTGCTATAGAAAATAAAACTTTTAATGCGATTTTAGATTACATCGCTCCAAAAGGGATTGATGAAAATGGAGCGATTCAGTTTGAAATAAAAGGCACCTTGGATAAGGCCGATACTACTTTTATTCGCGCTGGTTTAAGTGCAAATGCGTCCATAATTTTAGATCGTGCAGATGAGGTTTTGGCGATAAAAGAAGCTTTGGTTCAATTTGATCCAAAAAGTCAGGAACCTTTTGTGGAAGTTGAAACAGGAGATCAGGAATTTGAAAGAAGAGACTTGGAGTTGGGAATTAGTGATGGAATTAAGGTGGAAGTGAAAAATGGCATTTCAAAAGACGATAAAATTAAGGTCTGGAACATCGTTAAACCTAGCCCTGAATTTGCCGGAAGCTAGATTTTCACTTCAAAATGTAACAAGTTTAGAATTTCACAGACTCATCAACTACAATTCCGATTATGAAAAAATACAGCTTACTAACCATATTTCTATTTTCTGCTTTATTTGTAAAAGCCCAGGAAGACAACAAATGGACACTTCAGGAATGTGTGAATTATGCCCTGGAGAATAATATCTCAGTAAAACAAAGCGAGCTCGATGTAGAGCTGGCAGAATTAGGAAGAAGGGACGCGATTGGTAATTTTCTGCCAAATGTAAATGCTTCAGCAACCAACTCCTGGAACACTGGTCTTACGCAAAACGTAACTACCGGGATTTTACAAACCCAAACTACAAGAAACTTTTCCGCCGGGGTTACAGCAAGTCTAAATTTATTTGACGGCCTTAGGAATTTCAAACAATTGCAACGCGCAAAAATCTCACAGCTTGCCACCCAATATGCGTTGGACAAGATGAAAGATGATATCACACTTTTCGTGGCCGATTCTTATTTACAGGTGCTTTTTAATAAGCAAAATCTTGAAATCCTTAGAATGCAGAACGAAGTTACCCAGGAGCAAATGGAAAGAACCAGGGAGCTTGTAGAAGCCGGGTCATTGCCCCAGGGGGACCTTCTGGAAATTGAAGCTACCAATGCTGATGAACAACAAAGAATGATTGTTGCTCAAAACAATATTAGAATCTCCCTTATTAGTTTAGCACAAACTTTACTTATAAAAGATTATGAGAATTTTGATATCGTAGAAAGAGATTACGATATTTTTGGAACAGAAATACTTGATAACTCTGTAGATGATATCGTAGAACAGGCTAGAGAGGAGCGATCAGAAATTAGGATTGCTGAAGCCAATAGAGAACTGGCTCAAAAAGATGTTGAAATTGCCAGGGGAGCTTATTACCCAAGCGTAGGAGCTTTCTTTAACTACAATACCAGAGAATCTGGCCAGGGAAGAATAATTGGTGCAGAAATAGACCCGAATGATCCTACCCGACAAATTGGGGTAGTAGAGCAAACCGGTGACATTGTGGTTGCTCCAAATATGATGACTACTCTTGGCAGCCCACTACCTTTCTTTGAACAATTACAACGTAACGATGGTATTACCTACGGGGTGCAGGTTAGTGTTCCAATCTTTAACGGGCTGGCCACCAGGATCCAGGTAAGAAGAAGCCAGGTGAATGCCAAGCGTGCCGAGTACGAGCTAGAACAGGCAGAGCTAGATCTTGAAGCAAATGTTTACCAGGCTTATGTAGATGCTGAAGGAGCTTTTGAAGCTTACGAAGCGGCTCTGGTTGCGGCAAATGCGCAAGAACAGGCTTTTGATTATTCCACACAGCGTTTTGATGTGGGAATCTCCAATGCTTTTGAATTTAGCCAGGCAAAATTAAGATATGAAAACGCACAAAGTGAAGTGCTTAGAACCAAATACGACTATATTTTTAAATTAAAAGTACTTGAATTATATTTTGGAGTACCGGTGACCGATCTTAAATTTTAAACTATGAAGAAAAAGACTCTATATATAATTATCGGAATTGCCCTCGCGCTTATTGTCCTACTTATTGTAGGAAAAAAAGCAGGCTGGTTTGGTAAATCTGGCAATTTTAAAGAAGTAGAAATAACTAAAATTGAACCTATAGATATTATTGAAACTGTTTCGGCCACCGGAAAGATTCAACCGGAGATTGAGGTAAAATTATCTTCAGAAGTTTCTGGAGAAATAATTGAACTTCCTGTTGTTGAAGGACAGGCGGTAGAAAAAGGAGATTTACTGGTTAAGGTTAACCCTGACATTTACCTATCTAGTGTGAATAGAGCTCAGGCTGGGCTCGAAACTTCCAGGGCAAATTATGCCCAGGCTGAAGCAAGTTTAAAGCAAGCTGAAGCCAATTATAACCGAAATAAGAGCCTTTTTGAGAAAGGAGTGATTTCTAAAGCAGAGTGGGACAGGATTGTTTCAGAATATGAAGTAGCGCTGGCTAATAAAGAATCGGCTTATTACAATATGCAAAGTACTGCCGCAACGGTAAAGGAAGCCACCGATAACCTTGGACGGACCAATATTTATGCTCCTATGAGCGGTACGATTTCAAAACTTGATGCCGAACTTGGAGAAAGAGTAGTGGGTACCCAACAAATGGCGGGAACCGAAATTCTTAGGGTGGCCAACCTTACAAATATGGAAGTTGAAGTAGATGTAAATGAAAATGATATTGTAAAGGTTGAAGTTGGAGATTCTACTATAGTTGAGGTTGATGCTTATTTAGGAAAAGAATTCGAAGGAATTGTTACTGAAATTTCTAACTCGGCCGATGCCGCTCTTACTACAGATCAGGTGACTAACTTTAAGGTGAAAGTTCGTATTTTAGAGGAATCGTATAAAGATCTTTTAGAAGGTAAATCAGATAACTATTCTCCCTTTAGACCAGGTATGACGGCTACTGTAGATATAATTACTAATAGAAAAGACAATATAATAGGCATACCAATTAGTGCTATTGTTATTAAATCCGATACCACTGCAAGTGAAAGTGCTAATCAAAAATATGAAGCTGTTTTTCTAAAAGAAGGAGAGAAGGCAGAGTTGAGAAGGGTTTCTACCGGTATCCAGGATGATAGCAATATTGAGATCACCGAAGGTTTGGCTGAAGGAGAAACTGTAATAACAGGCCCATATAATACCGTAACAAAAAGCCTTAAAGAAGGCGACGATATTGAAGTAACTAACAAATAAGAAAATTAGAGGATTTGGCATTAATACTTTGTTTAGAAACCGCTACCACCAATTGTTCTGTTGCACTTTCACAAGACGGCGCTTTATTGGCACTCAAGGAAGACAAGAGTAATAATTATTCGCACGCCGAAAAGTTACACGTTTTTATTGATGAAATCCTAAAGGAGAATAACCTAAACGTAACCGACCTTGATGCTATCGCGGTAAGCAAAGGCCCGGGGTCTTACACCGGATTGAGAATTGGGGTTTCCAGTGCCAAGGGTTTATGCTTTTCATTGGATATTCCCCTAATTTCTATCGCCACTTTAGCTTCTCTAGCAGCGCAGGTAGAACTTGAAAAAGGATTCGTAATCCCAATGTTAGATGCCCGTAGGATGGAAGTTTATTCGGCTGTTTTTGATGAAAAATTGAATGAAATAAGAGAAACTAAGGCTGAAATTTTGGATGAAAATTCATTTACTGATTATCTCGAAAAGGATAAAACAGTATTTATAGGAAATGGTGTAGAAAAGTTCCAGGCTATTTGCACCCATTCCAACGCGGAATTTATTTTAGATAAATTGCCATCTGCAAGGGAAATGTGCACTTTGGCAGAAGCCAAATACAAAAAAAGCGACACCGAAGATGTCGCCTATTTTGAACCTTATTATTTAAAAGATTTTATTGCCGGTTAATCGGCTGTATCTGAGTTGTTATTATTTCGTGATTTCTTTTCTATCGTACCATTCATCTTAGTTTGGTCGTAGAGATAAACATCGCGCTGAGGATAAGGAATAGTCATTCCGGCTTCTTCCAGTCTAATTTTTCCTTCCTCAATCATATACCAATGCAGGTCCCAGAATTTACTGTTTTCAGCAAAATATCTAACTGAAAAGTTTACAGAATCGGCGCCAAGTTCAGCAACAATAATTTGCGGTGCAGGGTCTTTAAGAACATCTTCCTGCTCTTCAACAAGATCCCTAAGTACTTGTTTGGCCTTTTTTAAATCATCATCATAAGAAATCCCAAAGCTTAAGGTTTCCCTTCTGGTACCATTGTAACTATAGTTAATAATATTATCGTTACTTAATTGCCCATTGGGTATTACCGCACGTTGATTTCCGAAAGTATCGATTTTAGTATAAAATAAAGTGATTTCTACAACGCTACCAGAAACATCCTGGGCTTCTATCCAGTCACCAACTTTAAAAGGTTTTAATACAATAAGCAAAACACCACCGGCCAGGTTAGAAAGTGATCCCTGCATGGCAAGACCAATAGCTAAACCTGCAGCACCAATCGCGGCTACTAAAGATGCGCTTTGTACACCTAGCTGAGTAATTACCAGGACAAAAAGTATAATACGAAGTCCCCACCTGGTAGCATTTAAAGTGAAAATTTCTAAAGTTTTATCGTAATCTCTCTTTTGGAATAATTTGCCTATATATTTAACGATAATACCTATTACCCAAAGCCCAATAAAAAGAAGTGCAAGTGCTCCCAGTAACGTAGGTAAATAATCAATAAACTGTTCTGCGTATTCTCTTGCGATGGCGCCCCAATCGTTTAATTTATCCATACTATCATTTTTTTGGAGCAACAAATTGACTACAAATTTTTTATTTATAAGAACGTTTGCTGTTTAATTTTTGTTAAAATTGTTTCATTTTTTCGATAGAATCTTCTACAGAATTTAGAGGAAGATCGCATTTTCCGTCACTGCAGATATAAATTAAATCTTGATTTTCTTTAAACCTGTTTTTTAATATTGATATTTCTGAAGCCTTAGTACTACCGGCAAATACAGTATGAGGAAAGAATTCCTGCTGTAATTCTTTCCTCATCAAAAGAGCCTTTTTTCCTGTAATCGCTACTTCGTAAAAGTTTTCCGTAAAATTAAGCATCAAATCCAACCAGTTCGCATAAGACTGTGGATAGGTTTTTATTTGCGGTTGCACTGTTTTCAGCATTTTGGAAGCCAAATCGAAATAATCCTGATTTCCGGTAATTTTAGAGATCTTGAATAAATTTTTAGCCATAACTGAATTTGAAGCCGGCATCACATTGTCATTTAGTTCATAATTTCTGGTGATTAGGGCTTCATCTTGTGAAGAAGTGAAATAAAATAATCCGGTTTTTTTATCCTGAAAATCTTCCAGGCAAACCACAATTAATTTTTCTGCAATTTCCAGCCATTTTTCTTCAAATGTAGCTTCATATAAATTCAGAAAAGCTTCAATACAAAAAACGTAATCTTCCAGGTAAGCATTTATAGAACTTTTTCCGCTTTTGAAATTATGCCAAAGCCGAAAATCTTTTTTAAACTGAAACTTTTGAAGAAACGCTGCATTTTTCAATGCGTTTTCTAAGAATTCCGGTGTGCCAAAAGCTTTGTAAGCGTCTACATAGCCATTTAGCATTAGGGCATTCCAGGAAGTTAGACTTTTATTATCCAATCCCGGTTTTGCTCTTTTATCCCGGTGTTTTATTAAGGTTTCCGTCCAATATTCTTTTTTCGATTTCAATTCAGAAATACTAAGATTGAATTCTCCGGCAATCGATTTATCATCTTTAGTACGAATAAGTACATAATTATTCTCCTCCCATTTTCCGAAGGGATTTATATTATAATAAGCTTCAAAAATTGGAAAATCTTCTTTCAGTAAGTCTTGTAAATCATCTTTCGTCCAAACGTAATAAGCACCTTCGGTTTTGTTTCCGTTTTCATCTTCACTATCTGCATCTAAAGCCGAATAAAACGCGCCTGAAGCATCTGTGAGTTCTTCTTTTGTAAAATTCAGAGTTTTAAAAACTACCTCTTCATACCAGCTGTCTTTTGTTAGGGAAAAAGCCCTGCTGTAAAGGCTTACCAGTTGGGCGTTATCATAAAGCATTTTTTCAAAGTGAGGTACATGCCAGCGTTCGTCTACCGAGTAACGTGAGAATCCGCCGCCAATATGATCAAAAACGCCACCGTATGAGATTTTATCAAGACTGTGAAGGCAATGCTCAAGCAGTTCTTTGTCTTTTTTCTGAACAGCGTACCGAAGCAAAAAATTCTGGTTCACCGGAAGCATAAATTTTGGTGCACCTCGTGAACCGCCGTTTTTCCTGTCCAATCGCTTCTTCCATTTTTCAAGGATTTCATTAAGAAAATTGATAGAGAAAGTTGTTTCCTCTTCCGGTGTTTCAATGAGTTGTAATTGCTGAAGCCCTTTTTCAAGCCTGGATGCGTATTCTTTCATTTCTTCAGGCTTTGTTTGGTAAAGTCCCGAAAGTTGTTTTAAAGCATCCTTCCATTGCTCTTTTCTTAAATAGGTGCCACCCCAAACCGGTCGGCCATCGGGGAGCGCAACGATGTTCATAGGCCAACCTCCAGCGCCGGTCATAACCTGAACCGCATTCATATAAACCTGGTCGACATCTGGGCGTTCTTCCCGGTCTACTTTAATATTTATAAAATTGGCGTTCATAATTTCAGCCACGCCCTCATCTTCAAAACTTTCGTGCTCCATTACGTGGCACCAGTGGCAGGCTGAATACCCCACACTGATAAGCAAGAGTTTATCTTCTTTGCGGGCTTTTTCGAGGCTTTTCGCATTCCACGCTTCCCAGTTTACCGGATTATGGGCATGTTGTAAAAGATAGGGGCTGGTCTCTTTGATTAGGCTATTGGTAAATTTTGGTGTGGGCATGATTATTTTTTAAAATGAAAAAGCTCTCTGGAATCCCAGAGAGCCTTGCTAATTTTTTGAACGAAAATTAATTGATTTCAAAAGAGATTTTTACATTCACCCTAAATTCGGTAATGTTTTCTCCATTTACAAGAGCACTTTGATCTTTAACATAAACCGACTTAATATTTTTCACGGTTTTAGCTGCATGTTTCACTGCTTTTTGTGTGGCATCTTCCCAGCTTTCTGAAGAATTTGCCAAAATCTCAATTACCTTTATAATAGACATAATGGATTGGTTTTAAATTATTACAATTCAGTTGATCTTAAAAATACCATTATTTTCTACAGGAATAAGGAGTGTTTTAAAAGTAGGGGATTTCACTAGTGAATTATCAAGGAATTTCGTTAGTTATTCAGAGGAAACATTTTTGGGCTAAATCCTCTGATTTTTTAGATTCAATAAGGGATATTACAGGAAAGTTTTACCCTATGTAATTATAATTTAATTAAAGTTTTAATAACCTACGAAAAGGATTTATTAGGAAAAATTCGTTGAATTTTGCTGGTTAAAGGATTTTATTTCCATGCAGGATGTTTACCTTATTATTCTGGGAATTCTATTTGTTCTGGCTATCACAGATTTGGTGGTTGGGGTAAGTAATGATGCCATAAATTTCCTGAATTCTGCAGTTGGTTCCAAAGCGGTTTCCCTGCGTTCTATCCTTATTATCGCGAGCCTTGGAGTCGCTGTTGGCGCTATATTTTCCAGCGGATTAATGGAAGTGGCCCGAAAGGGAATTTTTCTTCCCCAGGAATTCTATTTTGAAGAGATCATGGTCATCTTTATGGCCGTGATGCTTACTGATGTTTTGCTGCTGGATTTCTTCAATTCCATGGGGTTACCAACTTCTACCACGGTATCGATAATGTTTGAATTACTTGGAGCAGCGGTAAGTATTTCCCTAATAAAGATCTTTAAAACAACTAATGATATCTCGCATTTGGCAGATTTTATAAATGTTGAAAAAGCTTCTGAAGTTATTTTAGGCATTCTGCTGGCTATTGTTATTGCATTTATAGCTGGGGCAGTAGTACAGTATTGTTCCCGTTTGGTGCTTTCTTTTAAATATGAAAAGAGGCTTAAATATACCGGTGCTATTTTTGGAGGGGTTTCTCTCGCTGCAATCTTCTATTTTATCCTTATTAAAGGCCTTAATACTATGGCTTTTGTATCTGATCACTTTGTACAAGATGTGAATGATAACCGAATACAGGTTATTATTTTCAGCCTTATTGCCTTTACTATTCTCTCTAAAGTCTTGATAAGCTTTTTTAGGGTCAATATTCTTAGGATAATTGTTATTGTAGGAACTTTTGCATTGGCTCTGGCCTTCGCTGGAAACGATCTGGTGAATTTTATAGGAGTTCCAATCGCCGCCTGGCAGTCTTACGAGATTTGGAGTACATCTGGTGTTGCAGCTTCTGAATTATTAATGAACGATCTTGCCGGAAGCGTTCCCACACCCGAAATTATATTGATTTTTGCCGGAGGAGTTATGGTGCTTACCATCTGGTTCTCAGATAAGGCCAGGGCTGTTGTAGATACCGGTGTAAAATTATCCAGACAAAATGAGGGTTCAGAACGGTTTGGAGCCAATTATTTATCTCGAACCATTGTAAGATATTCAATGATTTTTGGTGCTGCAGTTTCAGATGTGCTTCCAAAAAACTTCCGTAAGAAAATAAATAATCAGTTTGAAACTCCTGAAATAAAAACTACTGCAAGGCAGATTGCGCCCCCGGCATTCGACTTGGTTAGGGCTTCTGTAAATTTAGTAGTTGCCAGTATTTTAATTTCCATGGGCACTAATTTGCAACTGCCGCTTTCTACTACCTATGTTACTTTTATGGTGGCAATGGGAACTTCTTTGGCGGATAGGGCCTGGAATCAGGAAAGTGCCGTCTACAGGGTTGCAGGCGTGCTTAATGTTATTGGTGGCTGGTTCGTTACCGCTTTGGTGGCATTTCTTGGCGCAGCAATTTTTGCTGCAATAATTTATTTTGGAGGTCTAATCGCTATTGCTGTCCTTTTTTGCATAACTGCCTTTTTTATTATTAGAAATACCCTATTGCACGCTAAACAAGCTAAGGCCGATAAGCGCCAGAAAAAATACAAACGCACAGATATTATTACCATTAATGAAATTACCGCTGAGAGTTCAGTAAATATTTCCCAGGTGATTTCCGGAATTAGAAAACGCTATACTAAAACTGTAGATAACCTGGGTTATCACGATTTAGGGAAACTAAAAAAGAACAATAAAAAGGTGGGCGACCTTGAAAGTGAGATCGATGATTTAAAAGGAAATATCTATTATTTTATAAGATCATTGGATGAAGATTCGGTTGAAGCGAGTCGCTTCTATATACATTTGCTGGATTATTTGCAGGAGATGGTGAATTCTACCCGCTATATTACCCGAAATTCTTTTGAGCACGTAAATAACAACCATAAGAACCTAAAATTTAATCAGATTAGGGATCTGAAGAAGATTGATAAGAAACTTCAGGAGTTATTTGAAGAAATAAAGTATACCTTTGATGAGCACGATTTCGAACGTTTGGACGATATTCTTGCAGAAAAACAACAATTGCTCGATATGGTTTCAGAAATGATAGAGAAACAAATTAAACGAATAAGGACTTCAGAAACCAGCCCTAAAAACACCAAACTTTATTTTGGGCTTTTGCTGGAATCTAAAGACCTTATCTCGTCTACCCTTAATTTAATTCAGTTATTCCGGGAATTTTATGTGGAAGCAAAATCTACCTTATAGCTTCTTCAGGATCTAGCCATTAACTGCTTCAACGTAGTCTACTTTTCCTCGAAGCATATCCCTTAACATTGTTTCAATTCCGCTTTTAAGCGTCATTGTTGAAGAGGGACAACCGCTACAAGCTCCTTGTAGAATCACTTTTACGGTTTTACTTTCAGAATTATAAGAGTCAAATAGAATATTTCCGCCATCACTGGCAACAGCAGGTTTAATATATTCATCTAAAATCGCGATCACTTGTTTAGAAGTGTCGTCCAGATCTTTAATTTCCTGGCTTACTTCGGGATTTGCGGGATGACTCGCTGCTTCGGTTTGTTGTGGAACTGAAGCTTCAGCTTTTAGCACTTCTTTCCCGTCTTGCAAATAATTGGTGATAAACTCCCTTAGTTCCAGGGTGATTTCTTCCCATTCGGCTACATCGTATTTATGAATAGAAACGTAATTAGAATCTATAAAAACAGCTTTTACAAAAGGAAAATGAAAAAGTTGTTGCGCAAGTGGCGCATCTTTAGCTTCATCTATATTTTTGAATTCCGCGGTTTTTAAAACCAGTTTTTTATTGGCGACAAACTTCATTACTCCAGGGTTTGGAGTGCTTTCGGCATAGACCGTCACCGGTACGGTTTTCGGTTTATCGGTATCATCTTTTACTACTACGCCGCCTTTATTCAAAAACTCTTCTATCTGCGAGGCAACTTCTTCCTGCACATCATCCCATTCTACAATATCATATTTTTCTATCGCGATAAAATTTTGTGCGATATAAACCGTTTTTACAAATGGCAAATAAAACAATTGCTGGGCTAGTGGAGATTTGGCCGCTTCATCTATATTGTTGAACTCGTAATTTTCGTGCCGGGTTAGAAATTTGTTGGTCTCAAATTTTATGATTCCCGGTTTGTTGGTAGCTTGTATATTTATGGTAAAATTGCTCATATCAAATTTTTTGCGAAAGTACTAAAGAAAACTTACTTAATCTATATCTTTACCTTTCTTATGGGGATTAGAACTTTATTTATCAGATATTTTAAGTCATTTTTTTTAGCTATCCAAATTAGGTTTGCTATAAAATGGATTTTTGTAACACTATTTATTTTTTTATCGGGTCCTCCAGTAAAAGCTCAGGAGGTAATCCCTATATATTCAGATTACCTAAGCGATAACCTTTTTCTTATTCATCCTTCTATGGCCGGTGCCGCCAATAGGAGCCAAATTAGGCTTACCGCAAGGCAGCAATGGTTTGACGTAGATAATGCACCCAGCTTACAAACCCTGGCGGTTAATGGCAGGGTAGGAGATAAACTTGGTGTTGGTGGAATTGTTTTTAACGATCAAAATGGGAATTTCTCTAAAATTGGAGCCTACGGAACAGTTGCTTATCATTTACTTTTTTCCCGAAGTGAATTGGACCTCAACCAACTTTCGTTTGGAATTAGTGCCGGTATTATTCAACATAGGCTAGATCAAAGTGGATTTAGCGAGTTTGATCCTATTGTAAATGGAAATAATGTTTCTGATGCTTTTGGGAATATGGATATTGGGGTATCTTATTATTATCACGATTTCTATGCACATCTTGCTGCTAAAAACATGATTTCTGTTAGACGAGAACTTTTCTATTCTGATGCTGTGCCCAGTAATCAACGTAAATATCTATTTTCTACGGGGTATGTTTTCGATAGCTATGGTGATTGGAGTTACGAACCATCTATTTTGTATCAACTGCGGGAGGCCACCAATGAAATGAATATCGATTTAAATATGAAGTTTTACCGCAATGTTGATTTTGGGCAATTATGGGGCGGACTTTCCTATCGTAACAGTTTTGAGGGTGCAGAATACACAAGTGAGGGCAATGAGATAAAAAGTCAGCAGCTGCGTTATATTACGCCTTTTGTGGGGTTGGATTATAAAAATTTTATGTTTGGTTATACTTTCAGTTACCAGTTTAACTCTGTAGTTCTTAGTAATAATGGGTTTCATCAACTCACTATTGGCTACGATTTTGGCAAAAGCAGGGAACGCTGGGATTGTAAATGTCCGGCTATTAATTAAAAATCCAGGTAAGATACTTTATAGCCATTTTGTACAGATTCGGTTAAATTTTCTAAAACTTTTGGATTGGTATTGCTGAAAAATTCAGGGACAGGTTTTGGAGTTGGTACTTCCTTCAGCAATAAATTGTTTACACTAAGTATAGATCTGGTTTGCCTGGCTACTGCTTCTCCTGAATCTATAATCACTACATCTTTAGGTAATAATTCTTCAAGGATGGGAATGAGGTAAGGGTAGTGACTGCAACCTAAAACCAGGTAATCTATTTTATTTACAAAAAATGGTTCCAACAGTTTAAGGAGGTGGCTCCTCATTTGCGGAGAATCTAATTCTCCTGCTTCTATAAGTTCTACGAGGCCACGGCCTTCTACTTCTACTAGGTTGATGTTTCTAGCGTAATAATCTGAAGTTTGAGAAAAAAGGGTGCTGGTTAAAGTGCCGCGGGTGGCTAATATGCCTATGGTTTTTGATTTTGAATTTAAAGCTGCCGGTTTTATTGCAGGTTCAATCCCTATAAAAGGGATAGCATATTCGTTTCGAAGGTCCTTAATAGCGTTTGTAGTGGCTGTGTTGCAGGCTACCACAATAATCTTTGCGCCCATATCAAGTAACTTTTCAGTATTTTTCCTGCTGAAGTTTTTAATTACCTCAATAGGTTTTTCGCCGTAAGGGGCATTCTTGCTATCGGCAAGATAAATAGTCTTTTCGTTGGGAAGTAGTTCATGAATTTCCCTCCAAATAGAAGTTCCTCCTACACCAGAATCAAAAATACCTATGGGTTGCGAATTGCTCATTTGTACAAAAATAAAAACTGCGCCTGGAAAGGGCGCAGTTTTTAATCTTTATTTATGTATTGGGTAATATTACATTCCCAATTCAGCTTTTACATCAGTCATAAGATCTTTACCATCGGCAAGAATTACTCCTGTTCCTGTAGTAGAGTCAAGTACATAATCAAACCCTTGTTCTCTGGCTACTTTTTGGATAGCTTCACGAGCTTTTTCAATCACCGGTCTAATAAGATCGTTTTCTTTTTTCTGAAGTTCCTGTCTAGCCCTCTGGCTGTGCTCCTGGATTCTTCTTTCAGTTGCCTGAAGTTCACTCGCTCTTTTTGCGTTTTCTTCTTCAGTTACCGTTTCAGCTTCAGATTGGTAACGTTGCATTGTGTTTTGTGCTTCAGTCAACATATCTTTAATCTCGGCATCATAAGTTTTCTCTAACTTTTCAAGTTGAGACATTGCATCTTTGTACGCCGGCATAGTTTCTACCAATTCCTGGGTTGCAATATGAGCAACTTTGCTTTGGGCGTTGGTGAATGCAGTAGCTCCAAGGGTTAATGCAAGGGCTATAAAAAGTGTTTTGAATTGTTTCATTTTAATTGATATTAATTGTTTAAGTATTAAGGTTTAAAATTATTTAGTTTATTGTGTCTTTTTTTGCCCGAGCCGCTTCAATAGAATCTCTTCTTTGTTGTCTTTCTTTTAAGATTCTTTCCCGGCGTGCTTCAAATTCTTCTTGTCTCGCTTCTTTAATAGAATCCTGTTTTCTTCTTCTTTCTTCTATTAATGCCTGACGCTCACTTTTGCGATCTTCAACAGCCTGCTCACGTTGACTTAATTCTTCATCTTCTTCAACTGTGCGGGCTTCTGCCTTTTCCAGTTCTCTTTCTTCCTGTTTCGTTTCAATCTGTTTCCGGTTAGAAGCTCTATTAATACTTCTTAAAACCTGGTCACTTAGATCGAATCGTTTCTTAGCAAAAAGCATACCTGATTCAGCATTCCTATCAAAAATAAAATCGAAATCTCTTGTTTCACCTATTTCCTGCAACGCGGTAAAAACCTGATCCTGGATTGGCTTTATTAATTGCCTTTTTTGAATCATATAATCTCCTTTCGGACCAAAACGCTTCTGCTCGTAATTTTTAGCCTGTTCCTGTTGATAGGCGATCTCTTCTTCCCTTTCTTCAATTAATTCAGGAGTAAGTAACGCGCGTTCATTTTGCAGGTTGGCTTTCATTTCATTAATTTCTTTCCGCTTTTGCTCAATTTCGTTTTGCCATTCTTTGACCCGATGGTCTAATTGAGTGGATGCTTGCTGATATTCCGGAACATTTTCAAGGATATACTCCATATCCACAAAGCCTATGTTTATTGGTTTTTGAGCATTTGCTCCCAAGGCAAAGGCAATAAAAAGTGTGAATAAAAATGTTCTTTTTAGCATACTTAAATCGAATATAGAAAATATCGTGCCAAATTAAAATTGCTGTCCGATTATGAAATGCGTTTCCCAACCATTGGCTCCAGGTTGCCCTCCAATGGAGTCAAACCCATAACCGAAGTCTATACCAAGTAACCCAAAGGCTGGCATAAAGATTCGTAAACCTGCCCCGGCCGATCTATTAACCTGGAAAGGATTAAAATCCCTGAAGTTATCATAAGATGCACCTGCTTCTAAAAATGTTAGTGCATAAATAGATGCTGAGGGCTTTAAAGTAATAGGATATCTAAGTTCTAAAGAGTATTTGTTGTATATGGTAGCACCATCATCATTTACACCTGCAGGGCGATCTAAAGGCACTACAGATTGGTTTGGGTAACCCCTTAACTGAACAGTCTCCCTGCCATCTAAACTAAAGGCCCCAAGACCATCACCACCAACGAAGAATCTCTCAAAAGGAGGAACACCTCGCTCGTTGTTATAAGCTCCAAGAAATCCGTATTCTGCATTGGTTCTTAAAACAAGCTTGTCGTAAATTTGAGTGAACCACTCTCCACTAAACTTAACTTTATAGAATTCTAACCAATTAAATTTCTTTTGGTCTATTTTACGTTGGTCACCCACAGCGTTCTCTGGCGTTACTCTATTCCCTTGGCGGTCTATAAGATTGCCGTTATCATCTTCTAATTGATATTCTCTTTGCTGATCTAAATTGGCATAATCTACACCATTCCATAAAGAATAAGGAGGTGTGAATTTGGCCGTAAGTTTAAATTTAGAACCTCCCATTGGAAAAATAGGGTTTACGTAAGTGTTATCCCTTGTAAGTCCGAAAGTATAGGTGAAGTTATTTGAATGTCCATCCCCAAAGGTAAATAGGCCTGTATTATAATTATTTAAATTGTAACGTTGAAAACCTACAGAATGAGATACTGTCATATAAGGATCTGGTACGGTTAAACGTTTTGCTAAACCAACATTTACTCCAAGAATATCAAAACTTCTGCTTCTATCTGCCTGGCGATTTATATAATCGAATAAAAACTGCCTTGTGTAAGAGAAAGAAGTTTGAAGGCTTACCGGTTTTTTGCCTCCCAACCAGGGCTCCTGAAAGGATAGGCTATAAGTTTGGTAGAACGTACTGGCCTGTGCTCTAAGGGAAAGGGTTTGCCCGTCTCCCATAGGTACCGGTTTGTAAGCTTCTTTGTCAAAAATTCCCGATAATGAGAAATTGTTGAAAGAGAGCCCTAAGGTACCAATGAAGCCACCTCCACCGTAACCACCTTGTAGTTCTATTTGGCTGGCGCCGGCTTCCACAACAGAATATTCGAGATCTAGTGTTCCTGATTGTGGATCTGGATCTACAAATTTTGGTTCTAATTGTTCTGCATCAAAAAAGCCAAGTTGACCAAGTTCTCTGACCGTATTTACCACATCTTCCTGGCTATATTTTTGGCCGGGTTTAGTTCGTAATTCACGGTAGATTACGTGATCTTTGGTTTTATCATTTCCGGTAACTCTGATGTTATTGAAATAAGCTTCTTTCCCTTCAACGATTCGGATTTCAAAATCTATGGTATCGTTATATACATTAGTTTCTACAAGGTTAATGTTGGAAAAAAGGTAACCGTTGTTTTTATATAAGTTAGAGAGATCTTCCCCATCTGGTTTGGTTTCATCAGCGATTCGTTTATCTAAAAGGACACCGTTGTAAACATCACCTTTATTTATTCCTAAAACACGTTGCAGTTGGGCATCGGTATAAACCGAATTCCCAAGGTAGTCTATATTCCCTATATAATATTGATCTCCTTCTTCTACTTTAAGGTTTAAAGCAATTGTTTTGTCATCGATTTCCAATAAAGAATCTGTTACAATCCTGGCATCCCTATAGCCACTTTCTTTATATTTATCTATGATGTTTTCTTTATCTTCCTGATAATCTGCCCGCACAAACTTTGATCTTTTCCAGAAACGGATGATATTCTTCTGTTTGGTGTTCTTCATCGCCCTTTTAAGCCTGGCGTCAGAAAATTTTTCATTACCTGAAAAATTAATATCTTCAATTTTCACACGATCTCCCTGGTCTATATCAATAAGCATATTTACAAGGTTAGCATTTTCAGTAGTATCAGTAACCTCGCTCGTGCTTATTTTTGCCTGGGCATTAAAGTATCCTTCTTTACGATACTTATCTTCAATGTAATTTCTTGTGGTAGTAATAAGGTTTTCAGAAACTTTAGCGCCGGTTCTTAGTTTATTTTCCTTTATAATTTCTTCATTTTCACGCTTTTTGAGCCCGGTGACCTGTACTTTATTAAGTTTCGGCACTTCCTGAATCTCAATTTCGAGATCGGCTACATTATCTTCGCTCACATTAGTAATATAGAAATTGATGTCGCTAAACTGATCAATATCCCATAATTTGTTAATCACGCTACTAATTTTATCTCCCGGAATATAGATTTCTTCCCCTTTTTTTAATCCGGTATACGCGATTACGGTTTGCTCGTTAAAGCTAACGGTCCCTGTAACTTTTATATCTCCAATTATATATTTTTTGCCATCTGCTAATGGTAAGCCTTGAGCTTGTGAAGAAATACTGAAAATTAAACTACATGCTATTGCCAAAAGGGTAAATACTTTCTTCGTCATGAATGCGCTAACTAAGTTGCTCACTGGTTTTTCCAAATCGTCGTTCTCTATTTTGATAATTGTAAATGGCTTCAAAAAGATTTTCTCTTCTAAAATCTGGCCACAAAATTTTTGTAAAATATAATTCGGCATAGGCAATTTGCCATAAAAGGAAATTGCTTATACGTTGTTCTCCGCTGGTTCTGATTAGTAAATCTACCTCCGGAAAATTTCGGGTGTAAAGATGCTGATTTATAACCGATTCATCAATAGCATCTGCTGATATTTCATTATTTTTAACTTTCAGGCTAATTTCCTTTATTACAGAGGTCAATTCTTCCCGCGAACCATAACTAAGTGCAAGGTTAAGTACCATACGATCGTTGGTTTTTGTTTTCTCTATAACTTCGTGAAGTTCTTTAAAAACTTTTTTAGGAAGGGTGTTTAAATTTCCTATTGCGTTTAGGCGAATATTATTGTCTTGTAGTGTTTTGATCTCTTTTTTTAAGGATGAAACCAATAATCGCATTAAAGTGTCTACCTCTAGTTTCGGTCTGTTCCAGTTTTCGGTTGAAAAAGCATAGAGTGTTAAGTATTCAATACCAATTTCGGCTGAAGCTTCTACAATATCGCGCACAGCGGTTGTGCCTTCTTCATGACCCGCAGCCCTTAAAAAGCCTCTTTTTCTGGCCCAGCGCCCATTGCCGTCCATTATTATGGCAATGTGTTTAGGTAATTTTTTAAGGTCTATGTTGTCTTTATAATTCATATTAAAATCGGCTGTAGCAAGGTTCTCTACCCCAGGAAAAGGTGAAATTCACCGCTGTAAAAACATACCAGTCGTTGGTATTTCTGTTTCCAAATTCAATATCGGGTCTTCTATCTCCAAATACTTCTTCGGGCCAGCTTCCGTCTAAATTATCGGTAAATGTATACCGAACGCCAACTTCCAAGGCTCCTACTATATGACGTGTTATACTTTCTTTATAACCAAAAACCACCGGAATCGCAAAATCCCAGTTTGCACCCTGATTTTCCAGTTCGCCATTAGGAAAGTCGGCGCTAAGTAATAAATGGTCTGCCCTAAAATAGGTTATTCCTGTATAAAGATATGGTGTGCTTTGAGGATGACCTTCGTGAAGATCAAAACTCCAAAAATTATATTCAATTCCTAAAGAAGCTTCAGCTATAGTATTGCTAAATGAGTAGCCTCTGTTTATTCTTCGCAATTCATTAGAATTGGCATCATCCGCTTTTACTTCGGCATATAAAAGCGAAAATCTAAATGCGTGACGGGGGCTCCGATTCCATTTAAGGAGGGCGCCACCAACCAGCCCGCTAGGAAGTATAAAATTGGTTCTTCCTACATCTCCAATATAGTTAGCGCCACCAATATATGGTCCTACTTCAAATGTTTGTGAATATATTTTTGGAGCAAAAACAAGCATGATTACAAAAACTAATAGGTACCTCATAGGTTTTCAAAAGTTTGCAAATATAACAATTATGTTTGCTCTACAATAATTTGAGCAAGTTTGTACATATTCTTAAACAGTTTTTAAAATCATTTATTGTTTAATTGCGTTTGTCTTCTCCCCACATTAGCTTTTTTCGCAGGGTTTGAAGGAAACTATCGCCTTTAAGTTCAACAAGATTTATGGCGTAGGGCGCTTTTTCTATAATGATCTCGGTATCATTCTCCAGGGTGGCAATACGGGAATCCATAGAGACTAAATGTGAATCTTCCCGGCCGGAAACCCGAAGTGTTATTTTTGTGTCGTCTTTTACAACTAAAGGTCTTGCGTTTAGATTGTGTGGTGCTATTGGAGTGATAATAAGAGAACCCGCATCTGGAGTGATAACCGGGCCGCCACAGCTAAGCGAATAGCCGGTTGATCCTGTAGGTGTAGAAACGATTAATCCATCTGCCCAGTAAGAATTTAAATATTGATCGTTTAGCCAGGTGTCCACAGTAATCATAGACGTGGTGTTTTTTCTGCTAACCGCTACTTCATTTAGGGCTATATTTTTAAATACCGGATCGTGACTGGAAGGATTTGTGCTAATATTTAAGACACTGCGAGAAGAAATACTGTAATTTTTCTCCAATATTATTTTTAAACTATCCTTAATTTCTTCTTTTTGAATTGTTGCCAGGAAACCTAATCGTCCGGTGTTAATACCTACAATAGGAATATCTAAATTCCTTATGTAATTAATAGATTTTAAAATGGTGCCATCACCGCCAATACAAAAGAACAGGTCGAAACTGTTATCTAATTCTTCAAAAGTGCTGAAGTGGGAATAATTTTCATTAATAGTCTTATTTAAATGAATAAGTTCCAGGAAGTTTTTTTCAATAACTACTTTAATATTTTCGCGCTTCAATAATTCCAGAAGCTGTGCTATATATGTCCCGGCATTGGTGTGGTAAAACTGACCGTAGATGCCTACTTTCATATATTCATATATTTATCTAAATACTTAGACCGGTCCCTAAGATTTTTGTTGAAATTGTCTTCACGGTGTTCTGAAATGATTTTATACCCATATCTGCGGAAAGACTGTATGATTTCATTTATTCCAGAAGGACTTAATTTAACGGTAATCTGGGCAACATCATTTTCAATTTTGGAGATAAAGATGCCAAGAATATTGGCATTATTAGATTCTATAATCTGGATAATTTCACTGAAGGAATAATCTTTAATTCCTTTTTGAACTACAATAATATTTCCTGCTTCGTTTAATAAAGGCGTTTCGTTAAATATGGCAATAATTTCGTTGAGCTCAACATAACCCAAATAATGGTTTTCTTCATCTAAAACCGGTAAAATGTTGGTGTTGTTTTGAGCAAACCTTTCTAAAATATCCAACCAAAAATCTGTATTTCTAACAAAAAAACCTTCAAGTGCATATTGGTAATCTTCCAGAGATTTTTCAGCTTCAAAGCAGCGAATATCGTTCTCTGAAATACAACCCATATAAATACCGTTATTTTCTACCGGTAAATGTGAATAGGTTAACTGATTGAACAGGTCCTGAACCTCCCCAATTTTATCAGAAAAATGCCTTATGGAGACATCGTTAATTATAAAATCATCCATATCCATGATATCGCTTCCTTTTTATGCAAATTAATTAAAATAAAATTCATTAGGGCATTTACAAGTTTGTATTTTTGTTAAACAAAAGCTTAGAAAATGACGAAATTAAGTGTAAATATTAATAAAATTGCCACTTTGAGAAATGCCCGTGGGGGTGATATTCCCAATGTGGTTGAAGCTGCTAAAAAAATAGAATCTTTTGGCGGGCAAGGCATCACGGTGCACCCAAGACCAGACGAGCGCCATATTACTTATCAGGATGTTAGGGATCTATCGCCTATCGTGAAAACTGAATTTAATATTGAAGGAAATCCGGTTGGTAAATTTATTAATTTGGTGATGGAGACCAAACCGGCCCAGGTTACCCTAGTGCCAGATGCCGAAGATGCGATAACTTCTAATGCCGGATGGGATACTGTAAAAAACAAAGAATTTCTGCAGGAAGTAATCCAGGAGTTTAAAAACAATGGTATTCGCACCTCCATTTTTGTAGATCCCGATGAAAAGATGATCAAAGGAGCTGCAGATACAGGAACAGACCGTATAGAATTATATACCGAAGCTTTTGCGGTAAAATATGCTGAAGGCGACAAAACAGGGGTAGAACCTTATAAAAGATGTGCAACTATTGCGCATCAATTAGGTTTGGGAATTAATGCCGGTCATGATCTTTCCTTAGACAATATTAAATACTTTAAAAATAATGTGCCGTATTTAGATGAAGTTTCTATTGGTCACGCGCTAATCGCCGAGGCACTATATCTTGGCCTGGAAAATACGATTGAAAAATATCTTGAATTGCTGAAATAATAGGAGTTCAGGAAAAAACAAAATACATGAAATTAAATTCTATAATAATAGGAGAGGGGACACCGCTTCTTATTCTCCACGGCTTTTTAGGAATGAGCGATAACTGGAAAACTATTGGCAGCAAACTTGCTGAAGAAAAGGATTTTCAGGTTCATTTAATAGATCAACGAAATCATGGTAAAAGTCCACATACCGATGAGCATACCTATGAGTTGATGGCCAGAGATATTAAAGAATATTGCGAGCAGCATTCTTTATCTAATATCATTTTAATGGGGCATTCTATGGGAGGAAAAACTGCGATGTTGGCCGCTGCTAAATATCCTAATTTGGTTGAAAAACTTATCGTGGTAGATATTGCTCCTAAATATTACGAACCGCATCATCAGCAAATACTGGATGGTTTAACGGCTTTAGAAGATGCCAATCTGGAATCCAGACAGGAAGCCGATAAATTGCTTTCAGAATTTATTTCAGAAAAACCGATTAGACTTTTTCTGCTGAAGAATCTAAATCGCAAATCTGAAGGAACCTATTGCCTAAAAGTAAACCTGGAAGCTTTAAAAAATAATATTGAAGAAGTGGGTAAGGGGCTTCCGCAGGATAAAACTTTTAAAGGTCCAACGCTTTTTATTAAAGGCGCAAATTCAAATTATATTAAAGAAGAAGATAAACCAGGTATTGAAAAGCAATTTCCGGAAGTTGAATTTAAAGAAATTGCAAATGCCGGGCATTGGGTACACGCTGAGAAAATGAACGATTTCTATAAAGCAGTGGTTAACTTTCTTTAAAATCCTTCTAAATTTATTATGTGTGCATAATAAATTATGCAATTTTGTTGAGTAATATGTAATTTATGCTAAATTTGAGGTCAACAAATTATTAGAATACAATAAAATACAAATTAATTATGAAAAAATTACTTTTCCTGGGCCTTTTTGGTCTAATGGCTGCGGTAACTTATGCAGGTGGGTATAGGGTGAGTCTTCAGGGGCAAAGATCGCTGGCTATGGGTCACACTGGTGTAGCGGTGGTTAATAATGCTGAACTTGCTTTTTTTAACCCGGCAGGCCTCGTGTATCTTGAAAATAAGATAAATGTAGCTGCTGGTGCCAGTGCTGTATTTTCTAACGTGAAATACCAAAATTCAGAATTCGGACTTAGTTCCCAAACCGATAGTGGGGTGGGTACTCCTTTTTATGCTTATGGTTCTTATCGTGTAAACGATTGGTTAACTCTAGGTTTGGCTGCATATACACCTTATGGGAGTAGCGTTGAATGGCCTACAGATTGGGCCGGGTCTCATTTGGTGAACAATATAGACCTTCAGGCTATTTATATTCAAGCTTTAGCTTCTGTAAAGATTTCAGATAAGTTAAGTGTTGGTGGTGGACCAATCTATGTAAACGGATCGGTAAACTTTAACCGTAACCTAGACCGTACGTTAAGCGATTTAGAAGGAGACCGTGCCAATGTAACCGTAGATGCCAGTGGCGTGAATGCCTTTGGATGGTCGGCCAGTGCAATGTATAATGCTACTGAAGATTTACGTTTTGGTATCAATTACCGAAGTGAAATTATGGTTGAAGCCGAAGGTGGTGATGCCGATTTTGAAAATATTCCAAACTCTCCTTTAACGCCGTTTGTAGATACTCAATTTGATGCTTCCTTACCAATGCCTGCGGAGCTTTCAGTAGGAGTTTCTTATGAACTTTTAGATAAATGGCTCTTCGCTTTTGATTATAACAGAACGTATTGGGATGTTTATAAATCTTTAGATTTAGACTTTCAAAATCCAGCTATACCCGATTCTCAAAATCCAAGAAATTATAAAAATTCTTCTACTTACAGATTTGGATTGCAGTATCTTGCAAACGAAACCGTTACCTTAAGAGTGGGATACTATTTTGATGAGTCTCCGGTACAATCAGGTTATTTTGCTCCTGAAACTCCAAGAAACGATGCCCACGGATTTACCGGCGGACTTTCCTTAAACCTTAACGATAAATTCTCTATAGATGCTTCTTTCCTTTATAACAGATACGAAGAAGTAAACGAATCTTACGCGCCAGATCCTTCAGATTTCCCGAATTATGACGGAGTTCCTTTTGAAGGGACTTATAAAACTTCGGCCTTTATTCCGGGGCTTGGTGTAACCTACAAATTATAAAATTTAAAAGATGAAACAGTATTTTAAATATATAGCAATATTGGCGCTGGGAATAGTTTCCTGCGAGCCAGAATTTGATAATCCGGTAGATGAAGCTGGGGCGTACAGTAACGGCGAAGCCGATTTTTCAACCTACGTAGCCCTTGGTAATTCACTTACTGCGGGATATGCAGATAATGCCCTTTACATTACCGGGCAGGAAAACTCCTATCCAAATATACTTGTGCAGCAGTTTGAAAAAACGCAGGATATAGAAGAATTCGCAATCCCTTTTATGAATGATAATGCCGGCGGACTTTTATTGGGCGGAAACCAAATTACCAGTAACCGACTTGTTTTGGCAGTAGGGGAAGATGGTAGTCCATCGCCGCAGGTTTACGCCGGGATGCAAGCTTCTACTGAGGTAGGAAATGTTCTTCAGGGCTCATTTGGTAACATGGGAGTTCCAGATGCTAAATCTTACCACCTTGGATTTTCAGGTTATGGAGACGTTCAAGGCGTAGAAGTGGGAACTGCAAACCCTTATTTTGTTAGGTTTGCTTCTTCACCAGATGCTACGGTGTTAGAAGATGCGCTTGCTCAAGCTCCAACGTTCTTCTCTTTATGGATAGGAAATAACGACGTACTTGGTTATGCAACTTCGGGTGGAACTGGAGAATCTCAGACAGGAATGAATCCTGCAGAATATGAAAGAAATGATATTACAAATCCAATCGTATTTAATACTATTTATCAGGAAATGGTGGAGGCTTTGTCAGCTTCAACAAGTGGTGGTGTTTTAATAAACATCCCAGATGTTGCTGCTGTGCCTTTCTTTAATACAGTACCATTTAATCCACTTAATCCTCAAGATCCTGCCCAGCAAGAGTATGCGGCACAAATAGATTTGCTTAATTCTACTTTTGCTCCATTAAACCAAGCTTTTGCTTTTCTTTCTGCAGAAGATAGGAATGTTGAATTTTCTGAAACTGATAAGAGTGCGGTTTTAGTGCACGACGAGAGTCTTCAGAATATCTCATCAGAATTAACCCAGGTGTTAATGCAAGGAGGACTAGATGAGGCAACTGCTACCCTTTACGGAATGCAGTTTGGTCAAATGAGACCAGCTAAAGAATCCGACCGAATTTTACTGACTGCTTCAAGCCAAATAGGAGAGGTGAATGCAGAAAGAATGCAAGAACTTATGCAAGCAGGATTAGATCAGGCAGCCGCAGGGAGATTATCAATAAACGGAATTACTTATCCTTTACAAGATGAATTTGTGCTAATTCCAGAGGAGCAAACCATTATTGAAAATACAGTAGATGCGTATAATGTAATAATTTCTCAAGTTGCAGAGGCAAATGGGTTAGGTTATGTAGACTCTCAGTCATTACTAAATGAATTGGCAGATGGCGGAATTTCTTTTGATGGAGGTACTATTACATCCGAATATATTAGAGGAGGAGCCTTTTCATTAGACGGGATTCATTTAACTCCACGTGGGAATGCTGTTATGGCGAACGAAATTATTGATGTTATCAATTCAACATATAATGCAAACGTGCCTAAAGTGAATGTGGGAACTTATAATACGGTTACTTTAAGCAACGACGTTCAATAAGACCGCATATTTTTTATTGCAAATTAGAACGCCGGATTTTTTCCGGCGTTTTTTGTATTTTTCAGAAACTAACTAATCTAAATATTATGAATTTCATATTAAGAATATTACTTACCGCGTTAGCTGTTGTTATCCTTGCTAAATTTCTGCCGGGAGTTGAGGTAGATGGCTATTTAACTGCAATAATCGTAGCAGTCGTGCTGGCCATTTTAAACTTACTGGTAAAGCCTATTTTAGTGATTTTTACCCTGCCGGTTACGATTCTTACTCTTGGCTTATTTTTATTGGTGATAAACGCCATAATTATTTTGCTCGCCGATGCTTTTGTTTCAGGATTTGGGGTTGACGGCTTTTTTATCGCCTTGCTTTTTAGTTTACTTTTATCCCTGTTTCAATCCCTCTTGTTTTCTTTATTGGGAAAAGATTAGGAAGCAAGCTGAAATTCAATAATTTGAAACTTTGTTGGCTTGGGAAAAAAGTGTAATTTTGCACTCCAATTTTTATAACAAGTCAAGATGAATATTACCAGAGAGAATATTGATGAATTGAATGCGGTGGTAAAAGTAGATATCGCCAAAGACGACTATGCCGGTAAAGTTGATAAAATTCTAAAAGATTACCGTAAAAACGCCAATATTCCCGGCTTTAGAAAAGGACACGTGCCTATGGGAATGGTGAAAAAGCAATACGGCCAGGCTGTATTGGTAGATGAGGTAAATAAACTTTTACAGGATTCACTAAATAAATATCTTACCGAAGAAAAACTGGATGTACTTGGAAATCCTATTCCAAAAGAACAGGAAAACTTCGATTGGAATAAAGAAGAATATACTTTTGAGTTCGAACTTGGTTTGGCTCCGGATTTTGATGTAAAACTTGAGCTTGATAAGCCGGTAACCCATTATAATATTGTTGCAGATGAAAAAATGGTGAACAGCCAAATTGAATCTATGCGCAAACAGTATGGGAAATTAACCACCAAGGATGAAGCTGAAGAGGGAGATATCGTTGCCGGAACTTTCAAAAATGAAGAAGAAGGAATCGAGAAAGAAACGTCAATTGAATTGGAAAAGATCAAGGGTAAAAGAAACCTTGGGAAATTTGTTGGTGCTAAAGTTGGAGATTCTTTCACTTTAAAGACGAAAAACCTTTTTGAAGAAGATCACGATCTTATTCAGCATTTAGGAATAGAACACGATAAAGCTCACGATCTTGATATTGAAGTGGAGTTTACTGTAAAGGAAATCAACCATAGAGAACTTGCTGAGCTTAACCAGGAATTATTTGATAAGCTTTTTGGTGAAGGTAAAGTCACAAGTGAAGACGAGCTTAAAGAAAAGATCAAGGAAGATGCAGCAAAACAGTTCAAGCAGCAGAGCGATCAGCAGTTAATGAACGATGTGACCAAGCAGCTTATAGAACAAACAAACTTTGATCTTCCGAAGGATTTTCTTCAGAAATGGATTCAAACTGTGGGTGAAAAGCCAATGACAGAGGATGAAGCCAAAGAAGAATATGAAAAGAGCGAAGAAGGTTTGCGTTACCAGTTAATTGAAGGTAAAATTGTAAACGAAAATAAACTTACTGTAGAATTTGAAGATCTTAAATCTTTTGCTAAAGAAAAGATTAAAGAACAAATGGCACAGTTTGGCCAAATGAATCCAGAAGACAAAGAACTTGACGATATCGCGGCAAGAATCCTTTCTAATCAGGATGAAGTAAAAAGACTTTCTGAGCAATTGATGAATGAAAAATTGCTTGATTTCTACAAAGAGAAAATGTCTTTTGAAGAAAAAGAAGTGACTTACGATGAATTTGTGAAAGAGATTTACGAGTAAGCTTTTTCTATAAATTTATACTTATATTTAAGGCGTTAAACCATTTGGATTAACGCCTTTTCACTTAAAAGGCAGCTAAGAAAAAAGCTTAAAAACAGAAAAATTGATGGATTACGGAAAAGAATTTGAAAAATATGCCACTAAACATCACGGTATAAATAGTAATTACTACCAAAAGATAGTGAGCAGCGTGACTCCTACAGGGATGACGCCAAATATTATTGAAGAGCGACAAATGAATGCCGTTGCTATGGATGTTTTTTCCAGATTAATGATGGATAGAATTATCTTTATGGGTACGGCAATTAACGATCAGGTTGCAAATATTATCCAGGCGCAAATGTTATTTTTAGAAAGTACAGACGCTTCTAAAGATATCCAGATCTATATAAACTCTCCGGGAGGAAGCGTTTATGCCGGTTTGGGAATTTATGATACTATGCAATTCATAAAACCGGATGTAGCCACAATTTGTACAGGAATGGCAGCCTCTATGGGTGCAGTATTGCTTTGTGCAGGCGAAAAAGGAAAACGAAGCGGTTTACCGCATTCAAGAGTGATGATTCACCAGCCACTTGGTGGTGCTCAGGGGCAGGCCAGCGATATAGAAATTACTGCGAGAGAGATCTTAACCCTTAAAAAGGAGTTATATGAGATCATCGCTAAACATTCTAACCAATCTTACGAGAAGATTGAGGAAGATAGTGATCGTGATTACTGGATGAAGGCCGAAAAAGCCAAGGAATATGGAATGATCGATGAAATTTTAACGAGAGAAGGATAGGAATTAATTTTCAGTTTATTATTTTATAGACTGCAAATTGAAATTTGATGAAATGGCGAAAGAAGAATTAGAATGTTCGTTTTGTGGTAGAAAAAAGCCAGAAACCAACTTACTTATAGCAGGGCTGGACGCGCATATATGTGATAAATGTATAGAGCAGGCACATGGCATTGTTATGGAAGAGCTTAAGCAGGGAGAAGCCAAGGAATTGTCTTCAGACCTTATGTTAAGCAAACCAAAAGTGATCAAAGAGTTTTTAGACCAATATGTAATTGGGCAGGAAGCGACCAAAAAAGTGATGTCTGTAGCCGTGTATAACCACTATAAAAGGTTGTTGCAACCGGCAAGCGACGATGATGTTGAAATTCAAAAATCTAACATCATTATGGTTGGGGAAACCGGTACGGGTAAAACCCTTATCGCCAAAACCATTGCTAAAATGCTTAATGTGCCTTTAGCTATTGTTGATGCTACGGTACTTACCGAGGCGGGATATGTGGGTGAAGATGTAGAAGGTATTTTAACAAGATTGCTTCAGGCCGCCGATTATAATGTTGAAAAAGCGCAACGTGGAATTGTATTTATTGACGAAATAGATAAAATAGCCCGAAAAAGCGATAATCCTTCAATTACCCGCGATGTTTCCGGGGAAGGTGTTCAGCAGGCTTTATTGAAATTACTGGAAGGAACTACCGTTAACGTGCCGCCAAAAGGAGGCCGTAAACATCCCGACCAGAAATTTGTAGAGGTTGATACCGAAAATATCCTTTTCATTGCAGGAGGAGCCTTTGATGGTATTGAGCGTAACATCAGCAAGCGTTTAAATATGCAGGCTGTTGGTTTTAGTGCTTCAAAAAGTGATGACAAAATAGAAAGAACTAATCTTCTTAAATATATAATTCCGAAGGATTTAAAAGATTTCGGACTTATTCCTGAAATAATTGGAAGGTTACCCGCACTTACTTATATGAATCCACTGGATGAAACCACGCTTCGGGCTATTTTGACCGAACCGAAAAACGCCATTGTAAAACAATATCAGAAATTGTTTGAAATGGATGATATCGAGTTCGAAATCACCGATGATGCGCTGGATTATATAGTTGAAAAAGCGGTAGAATATAGATTAGGTGCAAGAGGATTAAGATCTTTATGTGAAGCAATTCTTACTGATGCGATGTTTGAAATGCCGGAAAGTGGCAAAAGCAAGTTAAAGGTTTCTCGCGCTTATGCTGAAGAAAAACTCAATAAATCAACGATTAGTAAACTTAAAGCAGTTTCTTAAAAAGTGCCTGAATAAAATTTTTACTAAGTAAAGAAGCTGTCTGGAAAAGACAGCTTCTTTTTTGAATTAGTATGTTGGATTGAAAAGACGATTTGCTTTCGAAAATCTGAAGCATAAAAGCTTAATCTAAAATTTCGTAATGTATAGGTTTAAAACTTCTGTTGTTACTATCTTCAGCAGAACAGGCGGTTAAGGCTACAATCAGATCCATTTTGGCTTCAAATAAGATGTAATCGCCCGCTTTACTTAACGGCGGGTCTACCCTTATTTTTCCTTTTTCGTCAAATTGAACGTTCATAAAAATGTTGAATGCTGTGGGAATATCGTCTGGGTAAATTTCAAATTTTTCCAGGTTGGTATATAAATTTTCAAAACAACTGGGATGATAACCTTCATAATCATACATCACCTCAAAAGTTTCAGGACTGCAGGGAGCCAGTAAAAAGTCATTTCTTCCGTTGGTATCTTCAAGGATTTCCATCATTTTATTACTGCGGTTGCTCCAGAGAAAATTCCCGGAACTTATTAAAATAGATTCTTCAAAATCCAGCGTTTTTCCTGAGGATAATTTTTCCCTTCGGTCTTTTGCATTAAATAAAACCATATCACTAACCTGCTCGCCTTCGGCATCTATCACTTTCAGTTTCTGCCCTTTTTTCAGTTTAAAGGCGGCTCCAGATTGCTTTTTAATTATATGCATTTATGCTCTTTTTTAATGTTTTCGCTTAAAGCGGAATTATTTTGCTGCTTTTCCAAATGTGAGGTAACCGATTCAATATCCTCTTTATCATAACCCTGATGTAGTTTAACAATTCCCTGAATTTTCTCTACCTCACACCAAAATCCGGTAATCAGCGGTAAATGATCTTCCAGCATTTTTTTCGGAATATCTTTGTAATACAACGGATTTTCCTGTGGTTTTTCGAAAGTGGCTACAAGCTTCTGAAGCGATTCTTCAAGTTCCTGCTGCGATTGAATTTTTAGTTTTACATTAATATGCACGGCAGAATAATCCCAGGTGCTTATATCTTTCTCTTTATACCAGGAAGAAGAAACATAGCCGTGCGCTCCCTGAAAAATCAATAGCGCTTTTGTGCCATCTTCTAAGTATTTAAACTGTTCGTTATGGTTGGCGATGTGAGAAAATAGAATAAAATCTTTGTCTGTCCCTTTGGTTAAAACCGGAATGTGCGTTGCTAAAAGTCGGTTGCCGTTAATTATAAAAGTAGCAAAAGGATGATACTGGATAAATTTAAAAATAAATTCAGGATCATCCTTTTTGTATTTCCTAGGCTGGTACATAGTTGTTATTTTCCGTGAAGAAAAGGACATTTCCATTCCTCTCCAACTTTACGGCCACTATATTGCCGGGCTTCGCTTTTTTCTCCAAAATCTTCCAGCATTGGGTTTATATTTCCCTGGAGTTCTGTATCGCGCTCCCTAATTTTATCCCTAACGGTATAGTATGCACCCATTTCCCTTAGTTTTTCAAACTGCCAATGCAAATTAAAAGCGATGGCCGGGTATGGGCTTTGTCTTGCCTTACGGCTACTGTCTGGGTACAATCCTACAATATAGAAAGCTTTTCCTGCAATACTAAAACTAAAATTGTTGTCTTCTGGATTATCGCTAACGTTGGGATCCCAATCTTCATTATCTATGTTATGTAAAAACTCAAGTTGTTTCCAAAGAGCCGTTTCAAACTGCACTTCAGAAAAAGAATTTTGTCCTTTAAAAACAGCAAGAAAAGTATAGAACTCGTTCGATTCAAAATTGTAGTTTTCTATATAACTTTTTAGGTCTTTGTAAATTTTTTGAGCAGTTTTTCTGCTGGGAAATTCATCGTAGGTATGCAGGTCTAAATGATCCTGGCCAAAAACGGTTTGGGCCATTACACAGGGATGGTCTTTTGTTAGAATAAAATCGTTAAAATATGCTTTAATGTCTTGATCTGAAGCAATTTTACGCTGCTTTACTTTAGGTTTTAATTCTGGAGCAAACATAATATTGAATGGGTTATTTTGGTAAAACTATTAGGTTTGAATCCTCTTTCAATATGGTTTAAGAATAAATTAGTTCAATATTGTAAAAGATTAACAGACTGCAGTTTAATCCTTTTTTTGGTAGCGAAGCATTAAATACAACATGACTCCGTTTAACCCCAATGAAATCCCATTGGCAGCAATTATGGGGAGGTCATTTTGCGTAATCCCGTAAATTATCCATAGAAAAACACCTAAAATTAAAATGCTAAACATTCCCGGGGAAACGTCTTCTACTTTTTTCGTTTTCCAGGCTTTTTTTATCTGGGGAATTACCGCTACGGTAGTACAAATTCCTGCCGCCAGTCCTAGAATAACTGTCCAATCCAGTGCCATATTTTTAATTATTTAAAACATCTTTTGTAAGCCAATCTTTAACTTCCTGATTTTCATCTGAAGTATGCAATACCGAAATATCACCGGTAGTTTCAAAAACCACGGCTCTTATCTGGGATAGGTCCAGAACATTTGCTTCTCTTAATTTTGACCGAAGATCACCTTCGGTAACCCGGGCTTTCTTCAAATTTTTATGAAGTACTTTTTTGCCATCCATAAGAAGTAGAGGCGAATTATCTATCGCTTTCTGAAACCAGGAATAACGTCTTAAAATGGCTGCCGAAATTTGCAAAATATATACTGCCGCTAGACCTACAATTCCCTGTATTAAGCTTACCGATTTAGAGAGGATTGTAGTTGCTAAAATAGAACCTACAGCAACCGTCATTGCAAAGTCAAAACTGGACATTTTAGAGAAACTGCGTTTTCCGGCAATTCTTGTAAAAATTATAATAGCCAGATAAATTCCTGCTGCTGTCAGTAAAATTGCAATAATAGATGTCCACGAAGCTTCAAACCATTTTTCCATAACTATTTTATTGAGGAGGTTGTTCTATAAATGTAAAAACTATAGCACATAAGTAAATGTTAACTGCTGATAAGTCTTTCTTAATAAGTGCTTTACTCACTAAGCAAGATTGAATATATTTGCCCTATGAACGGAATTCTTAGAATTGGTCACCGCGGCGCCAAAGGCCATTTAGCCGAAAATACGCTTGAGAGTATTCAAAAAGCCCTTGCATTTGGAGTTGATGCCATAGAGATTGATGTGCACAGATGTAAAACCGGAGAATTGGTGGTAATTCACGATTTCACTTTAGACCGAACCACCAATGGAAGTGGCGAAATTGCAAAAAAATCTTTAGCCGAATTAAAAGCTTTAAAGGTTGAAAATCAATTTGAAATTCCTTTATTGACCGAAGTTTTAGATGCTATTAAAGGAAAATACGCTATAAATATTGAATTGAAAGGTCTAAATACCGCTACAGCAACTTCAGAAATTATCAAAAAATATATTGCGGAAAAAAGCTGGAAATATGAAGATTTTATTGTTTCCAGTTTTCAGAAAAACGAGTTGTTTCAAATGCGACAACTTGATGAAAATGTTCCTTTAGGGATTTTAAGCAAAGCCAGTGTAACTGAAGCCATAGAATTAGGAAAACTGCTCAATGCTTCAGCAATTCATCCTTCTTTAGGAATTATTACACGGGATAATGTAAAGGCCTCTCATGCTGCCGGATTCAAAGTGAACGTTTGGACGGTAAATGAACCTGGTGATATTACGCGAATGCGAGAATTTGGTGTAGACGGAATTATCTCAGATTTCCCCGATAGACTTTTTTAATAGATAGAAGAGACAAGAAAACTTAAAAACTTGAATCTCTTAACTTCAAACTTTAAATCTGAAAATGCAGCATTTCGATATTATTATCATAGGTGGTGGCGCGGCAGGATTTTTTACCGCCATAAATGCGGCCGAATTAAATCCTAAGCTGAAAATTGCCATTTTAGAACGCGGAAAAGAAGTGCTCACCAAAGTCAAAGTTTCCGGTGGAGGAAGGTGTAATGTAACCCATGCCGAATTTCTTCCGAAGGAACTCAGTACCAATTATCCCCGTGGCGAAAAGGAATTGCTGGGGCCTTTTCACAGTTTTATGACGGGCGATACGATGCAGTGGTTCGAAGAAAAAGGCATAGCATTAAAGATTGAAGATGATGGCCGAATTTTTCCTGTTTCAGATGATTCTCAAAGTATTATCGATTGTTTTTTACGGGAAACTGAAAGATTGAAAATCCAGGTTCTAAAAAATCATTCTGTTCAGGATTTTCAGCAGGAAGAAGATTTTTGGAAAGTAAAAACAAGTAGGGGGGATTTTTCAGCGGAAAAAATTATGCTGGCCACGGGGAGTAACCCCAAGATGTGGAATATGCTGAAAAAACTCGGGCATAAAATTATTGAGCCGGTGCCTTCACTCTTCACTTTCAACATAAAAGATGAGAGAATTAAAGACCTGCCCGGAATTGCAACAGAAGCCGAAGTAAAAATAAACTCCAAAAAAATAAATTTAGAAAGTAAAGGTCCATTGTTAATTACCCACTGGGGAATGAGCGGGCCGGGGATTTTAAAGCTTTCAGCCTGGGGCGCAAGGGATTTGGAAAAGTTGAATTATCAATTCGAAATAAAAGTAAACTGGTTGCCGGAAGTTACTTCCGAAGAAATTTTAGATCAATTAAAAGATTTAAAAACCAAACTCGCAAAACAGCAGGTTTTAAAAAATGCTCAATTCGATTTGCCTAAACGATTGTGGAGAAATCTAATAGTAGCTGCGGGGATTTCGGATGGAACCACCTGGGCCGATTTAAATAAAAATCAGTTACAAGGTTTAAGCAATCAACTCACCGCAGCAGTTTTCCAGGTAAATGGCAAAAGTACTTTTAAGGAAGAATTTGTCACAGCCGGGGGCGTAGATCTCAAAGAAGTGAATTTTAAAACTTTTGAAAGCAAACTCCACAAAAATCTGTTTCTCGCTGGGGAAATTTTAAATATTGATGCCATAACCGGCGGATTTAATTTTCAGAATGCCTGGACTGGGGGTTTTCTTGCAGCAAAAGCAATGAGCGAAAATTAGTTAAGTCGCCAGATTTCAAAATTAAGGGCTATTGCAAAAAGTACCCAAATGGCGTAGGGAACAAGCAAATAAGCTGCGACGTTGTTTACTATTTTAAACCATCTTATGGTGAAAATTATTAGGATAAATAGCGCAATAATGTTCAATAAGGCTAAAAATGGTTTTTGAAGGCCGAAGAAAAGTAAAGACCAGGAACCGTTTAATAGTAATAAGAATCCAAGATGATATAAGGCAGTTTTAACCCATTTATGATAAAAACCTTTGCTCCAAACTATTCCTGCGGCTATCCCAATTAGCACATACATCACAAACCAAACGGGACCAAAAAGTGAGTCTGGTGGATTGAACCAGGGTTTATTTAGTTCAGGGTACCATCCTTCAAATCCTGCCTGGGTGGCAATTACCCCCATAAAACCGAAAAGCAAACAAATGCCAATAGCCACCGAACTTCGTATAAAGAGTTTTTTGGTCATTTTTGGTCGGTTTTCTAATTGAAATTAAAGCGTCTTTAGCTTTTGCCTTTAATAATGTTATTGGTTAAAAATCACTATTTCAGACTTTAAGCTTAAGAGTTTTCATCTACTAAAATATAAATTTATTTGAAGCGGGAAAGAATATTCCCAAAACATAAAACATATCTTTGCTGTCTGAGTGAGATTTAAATTTTTTCAATCTACTGCCTTTGGCGTGTTCCGGGGTTGTTTATTAATAGTTTTGCTATGAGCGAAGAGGATTTTATTCCGAAGCAATATTCGAACAAAATAGAAAAAGGAGAAGTGACCTGGCAGTCTCCCAGTAATATCGCCCTGGTGAAATACTGGGGAAAAAAAGAGAATCAAATTCCTGCAAATCCTTCGGTGAGTTTTACACTGAATAATTGTAAAACTACTACAAGGTTGGAATTTCAGAAGAAATCAGAGAAATCTGAAACTTTCAATTTTGAGCTTTATTTTGAAGGAGAAAAGAAGGAAGATTTTAAACCGAAAATTCAGCAGTTCTTTGAACGTATTGAGAAGTATTGTCCGTTTTTAAAAGACTTTAATTTTAAGATTCATACCGAGAATTCTTTTCCTCACAGTAGCGGTATCGCTTCTTCTGCCAGCGGGATGAGCGCCCTTGCACTTTGTATAATGAGTTTGGAAAAGGAACTGGGATCAAATCAAGTAAACAACAAAGAATTTTTCTATAGCAAAGCTTCTTTTTTGGCCCGGTTAGGTTCAGGGAGTGCCTGCCGCAGCTTAGAAGGGCAATTAATTGAATGGGGCAAGCACCAGGATATCCCGGGCAGCAGTGATTTTTTCGGGATAAAATATCCTTTTGAGATAGATGCTGTTTTTAAAACTTTTCAGGATACAATTTTGTTGGTAGACAAAGGCCAAAAGCAGGTGAGCAGTAGTGTAGGCCATAATTTAATGCACGGCCATCCTTTTGCGGAAAACCGTTTTGCCCAGGCACACTCAAATTTAGATAGATTAAAGGAGGTTTTTGCCTCAGGTAATCTAGAAGAATTTATCGCAATTGTAGAAAGTGAGGCGCTCACCTTACACGCGATGATGATGAGCAGCAATCCATATTTTATACTGATGAAACCCAATACCCTGGAGATTATCAATAAAATATGGAAATTCAGGGAAGCTACCAAAACCCCGGTTTGCTTTACTTTAGATGCTGGAGCAAACGTACATGTACTTTATCCTGAAACAAATAAAGCGAAAGTTTTAGAATTCATTAAGAATGAGCTTGTTGCCTATTGTGAAAAAGGGCAGTATATTTGCGATCAGGTTGGAAAGGGTGCAGAAAAATTGTAGATTTACTTACATTGCTCTTTTTTGAACTCAAAAAAGATTATTCGATAGCTTATGAAAGGACCATTATTTTATTCGAAAATCCTTCTCTTTGGAGAGTACGGGATCATCAAAGATTCCAAAGGTTTATCTATTCCTTATAATTTTTATAATGGTGCCTTAAAAGTAGATGAAGATCCTTCTGAAGCTTCTATTGCCTCTAACAAAAGTTTACTACGATTTGCTGATTATCTTAACGAGCTTGAGCAAAATAATCCCGAATTGGTCCAGTTTGATATGGCTGCTTTAAACGCCGATATCGAAAAAGGCATGTATTTCGATTCTACTATTCCGCAGGGATATGGAGTGGGAAGTAGTGGTGCCTTGGTTGCGGCTATTTACGATAAATATGCTGCCGGGAAGATTACCGTTTTAGAAAACCTTACCCGTGATAAATTATTAAAGCTGAAAAAGATCTTCGGAGAAATGGAATCTTTTTTCCACGGAAAATCTTCAGGTTTAGATCCTTTGAACAGCTATTTAAGCATTCCAATCCTTATAAATTCTAAAGATAATATTGAACCTGCGGGAATTCCGTCGCAAACAGAAAACGGCCAGGGTGCTGTATTTTTACTTGATAGCGGAAGCACTGGTGAAACCGGCCCGATGGTTGGGATTTTTATGGAAAATATGAAGCAGGAAGGTTTCAGGCAAATGCTTAAAGAGCAATTTGTAAAGCATACTGATGCCTGTGTTGATGACTTTCTTAAAGGTGACGTAAAATCTCTTTTCACAAACGTAAAAAGACTTTCTCACGTAGTTCTGGACAACTTTAAACCAATGATTCCCGACCAATTTCATAAACTTTGGAAACACGGGATAGATACCAACGATTATTACCTGAAACTTTGTGGATCTGGTGGAGGTGGTTATATCCTAGGTTTTACCGAGGATATTGAAAAAGCCAGAAAATCTCTTAAAGATTACAAATTAGAAGTGGTTTACAACTTCTAAACTTCACCTTACATGGCTTCTACATCTAACAAGCGCTTATTGCTGAAAATGCTTAGTTTGTTTTCGGTGGTTCGTGGTTACAATATTTTAGTGCTTATTGTAGCACAATATCTTACCTCGGCATTTATTTTGGCACCAGAGCTGCCTCTAAGGGACATATTTTTTGACGACAATTTATTCTTTCTCATCCTCTCGTCAGCAACGGTAATCGCATCAGGATATATCATCAATAATTTTTACGACAGCGAAAAAGATTTAATTAACAGACCTAAGAAAACAATGTTAGACCGGTTTGTAAGTCAGCGTACAAAACTTTCAGTCTATTTTATCCTTAATCTACTTGCTATCTTTTTTGCAAGTTATGTTTCGTTTAGGGCAGTAGTTTTCTTTTCAATTTACATTTTTGCAATCTGGTTGTATTCTCATCGTTTAAAACGAATTCTATTCCTTGGGAATCTGGTGGCTTCCATCTTAACCATTACACCGTTTTTCGTTGTTTTTGTGTATTATAAGAATTTTGAAACGGTAATCTTTATTCACGCTACTTTCCTTTATTTAATGATTGTAATGCGCGAACTGGTAAAGGATCTGGAAAATATGCAGGGCGATTTGCTTCAGAATTATCAAACCATCCCAATTGTATATGGGGAGAGGCTTAGCAAATTTTTTCTCTCAATTTTAAGTATTCTTGCAATAATTCCGATTTTGCTATTAATATCCCGATTTGACACCGGTTATATGGACTACTATTTCTACGTGTCCCTGGTGCTACTTATATTTTTCTTACTGTTTCTTTATTTTAGCAAAGCCAAATGGCAGTATTTATTGCTTCATAATATTCTTAAACTGATTATTGTAGTAGGCGTTTTCAGCATCTTACTTATAGATATTAAGGAAGTGCTCAATAGAGTATTTTAACGATTTTATTCAAAAATCAATATGAAAAAAGATCATAGCTATTTTTTGAAAAGGACTATTCAACTGGCAGAAGAAGGAATGGACAAAGATCAGGGTGGTCCTTTTGCTGCTGTAATAGTTAAAAATGGTGAAATTATAGCTGAAGCCAATAACAAAGTAACAGCCAGTAACGACCCGACAGCGCACGCCGAAGTTGTTGCGAATAGAAAAGCCTGTGAAAAATTAAAAGATTTTCAACTGGAGGATTGTATTTTGTATACTTACTGCGAGCCTTGCCCTATGTGTTTGGGTGCTATTTACTGGGCACGTCCTGAAAAAGTATATTATGCCCTTACCAGGGAAGATGCGGCTAAAATTGGTTTTGACGACCAGTTTATTTATGATGAAATAGCATTGAAAATGGAGGATCGTAAAATCCCGTTTGAGAATTTAATGCGGGAAGGAGGACTTCCGGTTTTTCAAAAATGGGAAGTGAAAGGAGACCGAATTGACTATTAATAATTCGACTTTCAATAAATTATCTAGCACAAAATCTTTCAATTAAATAGAATGCCACTATAAATCAATAGAGTACCTTTGCAAAAAATGAGTAACATGAGTAGAAACGATAAATCTAAAGGTGGAAAAGTTAGCGGAAGACAAGGTGGTGGTTCAACCAAAAAGTCTTCAGCCCGCGGCAATGCGCCTATAAAACAGCAGCAGTCGGCTCCTAAAACCCCTTCCAAAACCGATGGAATTCGTTTAAATAAATATATAGCCAATGCCGGGATTTGTTCCCGTCGTGATGCCGATATCTTTATTTCTGCCGGAAATGTAACCGTAAATGGAGAGGTTGTAACCGAAATGGGTTATAAAGTAGCTCCAACCGATGAGGTGAAATTCGACGGAAGAAGGGTGAATCCCGACAAACCAGAATATTTTATCTTAAATAAACCAAAAGGGGTTTACGTAACCGGAAGTACCGAAAAAGGAGGGAAAACTGTAATGGATATTATGGCGAAAGCCACCAAAGCAAAGCTTGATCCTGTAGGGAAATTAGATACTCAGGCAATGGGACTCTTAGTTTTTACCAACGATGGGACTTTGGCCAAAAGACTTGGTAAACCCAGAAACGGAATCAGGCAAATTTACCAGGTTAATCTAACCAAGCCAATTTCTGTAGAGCATTTAGAAAAGATTAGAAACGGTGTAATCCTGGAAGACGGGAAGGTAAATATTCAGGACATTAGCTTTATTGCCGATAGACCTAAAAATGAAGTTGGCATAGAAACCAATAGCACAAAAAATCATATCATTCAGCGACTTTTTAAAAGTCAGGGTTATGAAATAGAAAAATTGGATCGTGTAGTTTTTGGCGGACTGACAAAAAAAGACCTGCCAAGAGGCCGATTTAGAAGACTTACAGATCAGGAAGTTATAAATTTGGGAATGCTTTAAAAAAAGTGATTTCGTAATAAATTTTTTAATATTTTTGAACCGGATAAGGATTTCCCTTTTCCGGTTTTTTATTTTGAATTTTCAATGTACCTGATTAGTTGACAGTATTTAATCAAGACACTGGATGGTGCTCACCGCACTTAAAAATTCTTTATTTGGAAATCTTTTCAGACTTCAAATCAATCATTGCAAATTATTTTCTTAACATTAATTTACCAATCATTTCTTTTGGTGCGAATAATTAATGCCTAAATTTTTACCTTTAATATATAAAACAATCATTTGAATACTAAATACAGCGATTTAATAGATCAGACCTATTATTTTCCCCAGGAAGAATTTACTCTGGAAGGTGCCGAATTAAAATTTCACGACATAGATCTAATGGAGCTTGTAAAACAATACGGCTCTCCGTTAAAATTCACCTATCTACCTAAGATTTCAGACAATATAGGTAGAGCGAAAAAGTGGTTTGCCGATGCTATGGCAAAACACAATTATAAAGGAAGCTATAATTACTGTTATTGCACCAAAAGTTCGCATTTTCAACATGTTTTAAATGAAGCTTTAAAAAACGATATCCATATTGAAACCTCTTCTGCTTTTGATATTAATATCGTAGAGCAATTAAAAAAATCAGGTAAAATCACCGACGAGACTTATGTGCTTTGTAATGGTTTTAAACGCGACCAGTATATAGAAAATATTTCTCGTTTACTAAATAATGGTCACAAAAATTGTATCCCAATTATTGATAATTATGAAGAGATAGACCTTTTGACGGAGAAAATTGAAGGTAAGTTTCCTATTGGAATAAGAATTGCCTCAGAAGAAGAACCAAAATTCGAATTCTATACTTCCCGCTTGGGTATAGGTTACAAAAACATTGTGCCTTTTTATAATAAGCAAATAAAAGAAAACGATCAGGTTAGCCTGAAGATGTTACATTTCTTTATCAATACCGGAATTCGCGATACAGCCTATTACTGGAATGAATTGCAGAAATGTTTACGCGTTTATGTGAATTTGAAGAAAGTTTGCCCAGAACTGGATAGTTTGAATATTGGTGGTGGATTTCCGGTGAAAAATTCGCTTCATTTTGAATATGATTACGCCTATATGGTAGACGAAATTATTAACCAGATCCAGCTTTACTGTGAGGAAGCCGGAGTAGAAGTTCCCCATATTTTCACCGAATTTGGAAGTTTTACCGTGGGAGAAAGTGGGGGTGCTATTTACGAGATCTTATACCAAAAGCAACAAAACGATCGTGAAAAGTGGAATATGATCAATTCTTCATTTATTACCACTTTGCCGGATACCTGGGCGATAAGTAAGAAGTTCGTCATGCTGCCTGTCAATCGGTGGAACGAGGAATATGAAAGGGTTTTACTCGGGGGATTAACCTGTGATAGTGACGATTATTATAACTCAGAGCAAAATGTGAATGCCATTTACCTTCCGAAGTATAAGAAAGATAAACCCTTGTATATCGGTTTTTTCAACACCGGAGCATACCAGGAAACCATTGGTGGTCACGGTGGCCTGCATCACTGTTTAATTCCGCAGCCAAAACATATTCTTATCGATAAAGATAAAGATGGAAAAATAGAAACCAGTTTGTTTAGCCCCGAACAAAATGCCGAGGATATGCTTAAAATCCTGGGTTATAATGGAAGCAATTAATTTTTTATAAATTTATAACCAACAACAACCAATTAGCATTACAATGAACAAAAAGAATTACGCCGGAATACCAGACAAATACTCGCGAATAGACGACGCGAAAGTGGTATTAATCCCGGTTCCTTACGATGGGACAAGTAGCTGGCAGAAAGGGGCAGATAAAGGACCAGAAGCTTTTCTTGAGGCTTCAGAAAATATGGAGCTTTATGATATTGAAACCAAATCTGAAGTCTACAGAAAAGGAATTTATCTTGCACCTCCGGTAACTGAAGACGCTTCACCAGAAAAAATGGTAGATACCGTTTACAAAACCGTAAAAAATTACATCAAACAGGAGAAATTCGTTACTGTTTTTGGGGGCGAACATTCTGTTTCCATAGGTACAATTCGTGCGTTTAATGAAAGTTTTGAAGACCTTACCATAGTACAACTGGATGCACACGCCGATCTTAGACCAGAATATGAAGGTTCTAGCTGTAATCACGCCTGTGCTGTGCATGAGGCTAGCAAGAAAGCCAATTTGGTGCAGGTAGGTATTCGTTCTATGGATGTTTCTGAAGTAGAGCATATGGACGAAAACCAGGTGTATTTTGCCCACGATCTTTACGAAGACTGGCAGGAAGATGCAATTGGTCAAATGACGCCAAATGTGTTTATCACTATTGATCTAGATGCTTTTGATCCTTCTATTTTACCCTCCACCGGCACACCAGAACCAGGCGGGCTTTTCTGGTACGAAACGCTGGAATTCCTTAAAATGATGTTTAAAAAGAAAAATGTTGTAGGATTTGACATTGTAGAGCTTTGCCCAAATGAGAACGAAAGATCATCAGATTTTCTTGCGGCCAAGCTTTATTACAAGATGTTGAGCTACAAATTTAAATACCAAAATTATAACGAAGAGGACGAAGATGAGTAAAGGAGCGATTTCCCAATTTATAGAGAAATATTATTTACATTTTAATTCCGCAGCTCTTGTGGATGCTGCAAAAGATTACGAAAAACAACTTGAAGGCGGCTCAAAAATGCTAGTTTCACTTGCGGGAGCAATGAGTACCGCAGAACTCGGTAAAATTTTTGCCGAAATGATTCGGAAAGACAAGCTACACATCATTTCTTGTACCGGTGCCAACCTTGAAGAAGATGTGATGAATCTGGTTGCACATTCTCATTATAAAAGAGTTCCAAATTATCGCGATCTAACCCCTCAGGATGAATGGGATCTGTTAGAGAAAGGTTTGAACCGGGTAACAGACACCTGTATTCCCGAAGAAGAAGCTTTTAGAAGAATTCAGGAACATATTGTAAAAATATGGAAAGATGCTGAAGCTAATGGCGAACGCTATTTTCCGCACGAATTTCTTTATAAGTTATTACTATCCGGAGTTTTGGAAGAGCATTACGAGATAGATTTAAAAGATTCCTGGATGTATGCCGCTGCTGAGAAAAACCTGCCTATGGTAGTTCCCGGATGGGAAGACAGCACCCTTGGAAATATTTTTGCATCCTATGTACTTAAAGGCGAATTAAAAGCCAGCACCATGAAATCGGGAATTGAGTATATGACTTTCCTTGCCGATTGGTACACTAATAATTCTAAAGAAGGTATAGGTTTCTTCCAAATCGGTGGAGGAATAGCCGGTGATTTCCCTATTTGTGTAGTGCCAATGTTGTATCAGGATATGGAAAGAACCGATACTCCTTTTTGGAGCTATTTTTGCCAGATCTCAGATTCTACAACCAGTTACGGCTCGTATTCTGGAGCTGTACCTAACGAGAAAATTACCTGGGGAAAATTAGATATAAACACTCCAAAACATATTATAGAAAGCGACGCAACCATTGTAGCACCCTTAATTTTCGCTTATTTACTCGATATGTAATTAACAAAGAATTATTAGAGATTCAAGCTGTTCAGAAATGCATTTGATGTATTATTGAACAGCTTTTTTTACGCTCTTTTTAGACAAGATAAAATGGATGTATGAGTAGTAGTTGGTTTGTTTATGCAATTGGTTTTTTAGCCCAGCTTTTATTTTCCGCAAGATTAGTGATGCAGTGGATAAAATCAGAAAAAAACAGAAAAATTGAAACACCAACACTATTTTGGAAACTCAGTTTACAGGGAGCTGTTTTGCTTTTTATCTACGGCTATCTGCGAGATGATATGGCAATTATGCTCGGGCAGTTTCTGGTTTATGGGGGCTATTTTAGAAATTTACAATTACAGGGGGAATGGGGGAAATCGGGAATAATGTTTAAGATCTATGTGATTGCTTTACCCATTCTTATCGCCTTATATCTTATCTTTTTTGGTCAGTTAGACTGGGCAGATCTCATTAAAGGAGAAAATATTTCTATCTGGCTAATAATTCTGGGAATTATTGGTCAGCTTATTTATACCAGTAGATTTATTTATCAATGGATTTATGCTGAAAGAAACCAGGAATCAGATTTGCCCTGGAATTTTTGGGTTATTAGTCTAGTAGGTTCTTGTCTGATTTTTACTTATGGAATTTTTAGGGACGACCCGGTTTTGATCGCGGCCCATTTCTTTGGCGGCATCGTATATATCAGGAATTTATTTATAATAAGGCAGTCTGGTGAGTAATTTGGGTTTAAAAACCTCAAGCAGAAAAAGACCAATTACCAAAATATATTCAACTGCGATCAGCCAGTAATTTTCCTGAAATTCAGCATTAGCATAAGCCGAATAACTTAGCATCACTAAAAATGACCAAGCCAGGGCAAACCTGTATTTGGTGAAAATCGAAAGCAAAAGTGGTGTAGCGATATACCAGGGATGCACCGTAGTAGCTAAGAAAAAGTAAACTGATACTCCCAAAAGCATCGTTGTAAGCAGTTTTTCTGTTGAATTATTTCTTCGGAAAATGGCCAGTCCGGCTAGAATCAGGATCACAATTAACGGCAAGATCTTCCCTGCGGTTGCAATGATATTGTAGCCTTTCAGTTGAAAGCCAATCCACCTGATTACATAATAAATACTCGCATTAAATTCGAATTTCTGAAACCAAAGTGCAATACTCGCCGAAAAATTATAAATAAATTCTGTTGAAATAAATGGTAGAAAACTAATTAAAACGGTCATTCCAACTATCAAATAGTAGATCAATAACTGCTGAAAATTTAACTCCCTAACTTGCCTTATTTTATTCTTAACTAATGCATTACCAGGCAGGTTTTTAAAGCTTTTTTTATTTAAAAAAGAGTTCCAAAGAAGGGGTAAGAATAACAAAGGCAATAATTTTGCTGAAACTGAAACTCCCAGTAAAACCGCACTCCAAATCCACTTTTTCTGATGTAATAAATAAACAGACCAGAGTAAGAAGAAAAGCATTACTCCTTCAAAATGCAGGTTTCCGGTTAATTCTATAATGATAAATGGATTAAGAATAAACCAGAAAATCTGGTAAGCTGGAAGGTTTAATTTTTGCAATAATTTCCGCCCAAAATATAGAATTCCGAGATCAGCTAAAATGATTAAAAATCGCATTACCACCACAGAACCCAGAATACCTTTTCCGCCTACAAATGCAGAAATAGCAAACAGCAACTGATTAACCGGCGGATAGCTGGTGTAATTCCCAGCACTTAAACTTCCCATCCCCTGTATTAAGGTCTTTTTTACCCCGGTAGCTGATGAAAACTCATTCGGTACTGATAAATAGGGGTTCAATCCTTCCAAAATTAATGTTCCGTCCCAGATAAAGCGATAAAAATCCTGCGAAAGGTTTGGGGTGGCGATAATAAAAATTGAACGGAACAAAACTGCAGTTCCAGCCAATAACCAAAAATTATTTTTTTCTAATTGAATAAGCTTGAAACTGATGAAAAACAAGCCGGTATAAAGGCTTATCAGTTTTATAAAATCACTTCGATCAAGATCGTAACCAAAAGAATAATAGAAAGCAATTCCCGTTAAAACGAGAAGGATTGAATATTTATGGTTTTTGAGAAAATCTAGCACGTTTGTTTTAAATTGAAATATAATTCGTCATCCTGAATTTATTTCAGGATCTAGGATGTGGAGTTTCAATTCATGTTAGAAGCTGAAACAAGTTCAGCTTGACGGAAACTAAAATCCCAATTTTATATCCTAACCGATCTAAAAACCACAAAGCCAAAACCTATAAAAAGCATGAGGTGGAAAATGGCCAGGCTAAAATCGTTCAGCATAAAAGCGCTGTAGAGTCCGAAACCAAAATACAGCCACAAAGCAAATTCTACTGCGATACTTAATGAGAATTTCTGCTGGATATAAATATTGTTTTTCCAGGAATCTTTTAGGGAATTTACGTTGAATTTAGGTGTTCTTATAAAAGCTGATTTTTTCCCGAAATGGCCTTCCAAAACCGCTAGCGAATTATGAACTGAAAATCCCATCGCTACCGAAAAAAACGTAAAAAACATCCCAATAAAGCTCAGGAAATTTTTTAAACTTTTCCCGTGGATCTTCGTATAAGCAGCATAATAGCAGAAAAGAAAAATAACAGTGCTTACCAAAAAGAAAGCCACCAGGTTAAAATACCAGCCAAACTGCGGGTTGTTGTTTTTAATAAACAAAACCGGAATACTTAGAACCGCTAAAACCAGGATCACCAAAAACATACTGGAATTTAGGAGGTGAAAAAAAGCGTGAAATTTAGTGTTGAAAGGAACCGATTTATCCTTTACCAGTTTTCTGAAATTCTTTTTAAAATTTTCTGCTGCACCTTTATTCCATCTAAATTGCTGGGAGCGCGCCGCACTTATCGCCACTGGTAATTCGGCGGGAGTTTCCACATCTTCCAGATATTTAAATTTCCATTTTTTGAGTTGCGCGCGGTAACTTAAGTCCAGATCTTCCGTTAAGGTGTCTCCGCTCCAGTTTCCTGCATCCAAAATGCATTCCTTTCGCCATATTCCGGCGGTACCGTTAAAGTTGATAAAATGCCGTCCAAAATTACGGCCGGTCTGCTCCAGTATAAAATGAAAGTCCAATGCGAAAGCCTGGATTTTGGTAAGCAGGGAATAATCGCGATTAATATGCCCCCAGCGGGTTTGGACCACGCCGATTTCAGGATTTTTAAAATAAGCCACGGTTTGTAACAACCAGTCTTCTTTTGGCATAAAATCGGAGTCGAAAATGGCGATAAACTCACCTTTGGCTATTTTTAATCCATTTTTTAAAGCACCGGCCTTAAAGCCGCTGCGATCTTTACGAGTTAGGTGCTTTATATCGAGTCCATCTTTTTGAAGCTGCGCTACTAAGTTTTCAATCTTTTCAACTGATTCATCAGTAGAATCATCCAATACCTGGATTTCTAGTTTTTCCTGCGGATATTCAATTTTTGCAATGTTTTTCAGCAGACGTTCCACCACATAAAGTTCGTTGTAAAGAGGCAGTTGAATGGTAACAAAAGGAATTTCCGCCGGATTTTTCAGATCAAACTTTTCTGAAGTATCTACCTCTTTTTTGGCTTTCAGGTAATTCACTAACAATTGAAGCTGCGAAATGCTGTAGAAAAAAATGAGCAGCAGTGCAAACGTATATATGATGATAATGGCAAGGTCCATTACTTGAAACTGTATTTAAAAATCCATCCCAGGATTTTGATTCCTGCAAAGATAGCACCTTTCACCGTGCCCGAAACTTTTGAGATGCCAATCCTGTTTTTATAATGAACGGGAACTTCAGTATAGGAAAATCCTTTTTTAAGTGCTTTTAACTGCATTTCTACCGTCCAGCCATAAGTTTTGTCCTGCATTCCGAGTTCCAGCAACTTATCGTATTTAATCGCTCTAAACGGACCGAGATCGGTAAAGCGGGCATTGAAAAATAATTTCATCAACGAAGTTGCCAGCCAGTTTCCGAAAATCTGCGGAAAGGTCATCGAGCTTTTTTCACGCCATTTTTTTACACGGGCACCAATCACCAGGTCTTTGTTTTCTTCTAGAATTGGCGCAATAATCTTAGTTAATTCTGAAGGAAAGTCACTGTAATCACCATCCAGGAAAACAATAATATCGGGCTTAGTAGCTTGTTTCGAAATATAATCCATTCCCTTTAAGCAGGCATAACCATACCCTTTTCGGTGTTCCTGGAGTACAATTGCCCCGGCGTTTTTTGCGTTTTCTTCAGTAGCATCGGTAGAATTGTTGCTTACTACGATTATTTCCTGAACAATCTCAGGAATTTCAGCAATCACTTTGGCAATGGAATCTTCCTCGTTATAAGCAGGGATGATAACCTTAATCCCTCCAGAGGGCTTAATTATTTCAGGCTTACCTTCATTATTAGAATAATTTCTAGACTCATATGGGTTTAGATTGTCTTGAGACACCTGGTTTTTTTGCGGCATTTACTCCGATTTCTGGTTCACCAAATCCATTAAATCAACATCATTTCCTAAAAGAACTTCTTCTGAATTTATTCTTCCATCCAAATCGTCGTTTTCAAGTTTAAGAACACCACGCGGACAAACTGCCGAACAAATTCCGCAGCCTACACAACTGGAGCGTACAATATTTTCGCCTTTTTGCGCATAGGCACGAACGTCAATCCCCATCTCGCAGTAGGTAGAGCAATTTCCGCAGGAAATACATTGTCCGCCATTGGTAGTAATTCTAAATCTGGAAAAAAGTCGTTGCTGCATCCCTAAAATAGCTGCCATTGGGCAACCGTAACGGCACCAAACCCTGCTACCAAAAATCGGATAAAATCCAACTCCAATTACCCCCGAAAATACAGCACCAATCAAAAAGCCATACCATTCCCTAAGTTGGTAACCGGCAAAGAAGAAAATATTTCCGTTTCCGCTTAAATAATTAATACTGATGATAGCCAAAATTACCACCAGATAACCGATGGCTCCGTATTTCGCATCTTTTGCCAATTCTTTACGTTTAAAGATCATAATTATAGCAAAAAGCAAAGTGAGAAAACCGGCAGAACCCCAGAGAAAAACATCTTTGGTAAGCCAGAAATCATTTACACTGTCGCCTAAAAATGAATATAAAACCGCGATGGTCATTACTGTTACGAATACCAAGACGCTGTGAATTACCCAGCGCTCAATTTTCCAGGCATATTGTGATTTATTAGATAAGTGGCGGTAAGGATCTCCGGCGGTTTCTGCGAGTCCGCCGCAACCGCAAACCCAGCTGCAGTACCAGCGTTTTCCGTATTTGTAAGTTAAAATTGGGGTGATTACGAAAATGGAAATCAATCCAAAAGCGAGCATTATCACGCCAATATTCCCTGCGGAAAGGAATTCGTTAATCTTATAATCGGTAAACAAATCGTAGTTAAGCGGCCAGATATTGGCGGGGTTGTAATAGGGCTGATTAAGCCGAATTAAAATTTCCGGAAGCAAAAAAGCAAAACCTAACTGAAAGAATATCACCGAAAACGTACGAATTACTTCATAGCGATTATTGCGATATTTTAAAATGAATTTATAACCGAAAATAAGGATAGCCACCGTGTATAGTGTGCCGTAAACAAACCACTGGCTGGCAGGATTTCCACTAATTAACTGACTTAAAGGATCGAATAAAGCGATTATGCCGGTGTTAGCGCCATCGGCATTTAAACCTAAATACTGAGGATACCAATATAGAACTATATAAAAAAGCGTGAGGCTAATTCCCAGGATCCAGGCCCAAAATCCGCGACCAGAAAGCGATTTAAACCAAACGCCATCGTTTTTTATACCTGCATGTTTCCCTAAATATAAATCGTTTGCAAAGATTACTGTTCCCACCGTGATGAGCCCTAAAGACAGACTTAAAAATAAAGTCTTGTTAGGAAAATTTACATTTGCCACCGCAAGCACTAAAATAAACAGTCCAACCAAACCAATCCCGCTGGCAAGTCTTTGTGTTGTAGAAAGTTTTGCCGGTGCCTCTGCTGCGAGGGACATATTGTGTTCTAGTTTGCTCATATACTGTTGGTAAAGTAGACCTCACAGGTCTCCGAGACCTGTGAGGTCTTTTACATCAAAATTCTTGTAAATTCTCTTTAAAACTTTTAAAAATCTCCTTTTCGTGCCGGGTGTAAAACTCGGGATCAAAATTGGCTTGTTTCAGGTTAGCAAGCACGTGGTCTATTTTTCGGTCTTCATTAAGCCATTTATCAAAAACCGGGTGGCGCATTCTAATTCCGAAGGTATTTATGCCCAAAAATTTATTAGAATTCGATTCAAAAGCGATAGTGATGGCCTTGGTGTTGTCTTTATGTTGCCAGTGAAAATGCATTTCATTTTCGCCAGGTAGTGCTGAGACCTGCCCATAAGTCTGGTATTCAACATCGAAGAATTTAGCCGAATTAAACCAGTTTCCTGGTTTGTATTTCATCACATTTCCGGTTAAGGTTTGTGCCAGGGTTTCGCCCATCATCCGTCCCGAATACCAAACGGCTTCAATAGACTTGCGATGTGCCGGAGGTTGCTTCAGTTGCGCGCAATCGCCAATTGCGTAAACATCCTTGATGTTGGTTTGTAGAAATTCATCTACCAACATCCCTTTATCGGTTTCTAACTCAGAATTTTTCAGAAAATCTATATTAGGTCTAACCCCGGTGCAAAGCCCCACCAGCTGGCATTCAATTTCTTCTCCGGAATTTGTGATAATCGATTTTACTCTGCCGTTTTCATCACTAATAATTTTATCGAGTTCGGTTTCGTGCCGAAGGTCAACTCCTTGGGATTTGATATGTTCAGAGATCATTTTGGCATCCTGAATTGGCAACATATTATGCCAAAAAGCTTCTTCCCGAATTAAAAAAGTCACCTCGATATTTCGGGTTTTGAGCATCTCGGCAAGTTCAACGCCGATAAGTCCCCCGCCGATAATTACTGCTTTTTTGCAGTTTTGGGTGTTTTCTTCCAGGAGTTCTAAATCCTGCTTGGAAACCAATCCCTGTACGCCTTTTAGATCCTGACCATCCCAACCGAATTTATTATAAACCGAACCTGTTGCTATAACCAGTTTATCGTAATCCAGGGTTTTTTCTGAAGCAAAATGAAGGATTTTCTCTTCAAAATCTATTTTATTAACCCGGGCTTTTTTAAGTTCAATTCTATTTTTTTCCCAAAACCAATCTTCATAAGGTTTTAGATGGTTCCACTGCATATGGCCCATATACACATACATCAAGGCAGTCCGGGAAAAGAAATAGTCGCTTTCCGCAGAAATCACGGTAATTTTTGCGCCGGAATTTTTCCTGATATGCCGCGCACAGGTAATTCCTGCAATCCCGTTACCAATAATGACGATGTGTTCCATATTTGCTTAAATAGACTTTACAACTTCTTTAAAAAGTTTAATCATATTTGGTTCTGCTTTTGCAGCCATCGCGATAATTTCCTCAATATTTACCGGTTTTAGGTTATCGGGGTCGCCCTCATCTGTAATCACGGAAATAGCAGAAACCGCAAGTCCTAAATGATTGGCTACAATTACTTCTGGGACAGTACTCATTCCTACCGCATCTGCGCCAAGAATTCCAAGCATTCTGTATTCGGCGCGGGTTTCCAGTTGAGGTCCCAGTACTGAAGCGTAAACTCCTTTGTGCAAAATAATATTGTTCTTCTTTGCTGAATCCTGTAGGATTGCATTCATTTTAGCATCGTAGGGGCTGCTCATATCAACAAAGCGTTCGCCTAATTTTTCTACGCCATGAAATGCAAGGGGAGAATCTCCAAGAAGGTTAATATGATCGTCTATAAGCATTAATTCTCCTTTTTTGTAATCAAGGTTTATAGACCCGGAAGCATTACTTACCAATAATCTTTTTACATCCAATTTTTCCATGATCCTTACCGGGTAAGTCACTTCGCTAAGGCTGTAACCTTCGTAATAATGAAAACGTCCCTGCATCACTATCACTCTTTTACCTTCCAAAGTTCCAAAAATGAGTTTTCCCTTATGAAACTCTACGGTTGCTGTGGGAAAGTATGGAATATGGTTGTAGCTAACTTCGGCTTCAACCGCTATCTCGTTTACAAAATTGCCCAGGCCGGTACCCAAAATAATTCCTATTTCGGGGTTATAGAAACCTTTGGAAATAAGGTAATCTGTAGTTTCCTTTAATTCTTTTATCATAATTAAATCCCTCATTGAAGGTTTATTTTGTCCGAGGCGTGCCTAGAAATTATAGAATAGTTTTCCGGTTCATTCCTCGTGGGATTGCCCCGACGTTCTTGATTCTATAATTTTTTTTAAAATGCTGTCTTCTTCAATATCCTGAATTTCATCTATATCGTTTCGGGTTTCCAGGATTTTTATTTTTTTGCTCTCTAAATCCTTTAAGGTATCCGATAACACAGAATTCGTGCTCCATGCTTTGTTTTTAAAGACATCCGAATTTAAGGATTTCATTCCTAATAAATAATAACCACCATCTTTTGCGGGACCTATTACCATATCATTCTTTTCAAGTTCCAAAAAAGCAGTTTCCAGGTCGTTTTGTGATAGATCCAGTAGATCGCTACCAATAATAATTACCCGCTTATAACCGCTTTGGAAAGCTTCTTGAAATGCATTTTCCATCTTTTCGCCTAAATTTCCGTCACGCTGTAATTTTTTACTGAATGCTTCAGAAGGCCAAAGATCCTTTTCCGGGATTTCTTCAGAATAATAAACCCTTTTATCTAACTCCAGGTTTTTAGTGACTGAAACTGTATGCGAAAGCAGGAATTTGTAAATATTAAGTGCCACCTTATCTCCCACAGAATTTGCCAGACGGGTTTTTACCTTCCCTAATTCAGGATTTTTGGTGAAAATCATTAATAAAGTGTCAGTAGGTTTCAAAACTGAAAATTCTTAGTTAAAAAATTAAGCGACAGAACCCTGGCAACTACTTCCGGCACCGGCAGTACAGCCATAGCAGTGTTGGGAAATAAGTATATTACGATTATTTAAAAGCTCCTCGTTATAATCACTAATATGCTTTACCGTTGATGCTACTTTTAAATCCAGCATCTGGTTAAAATCACAGTCATAAAGCCAGCCGTCCCAACTTATCGAAATTGTATTGGTGCACATTACGTTCTTAACCGCGGCGGGATTGTAAGCGTTTACCAGTTCGTACATATAATCTTCATAATTTTCTGAAGCGATTAAATACTCCAGAAACCGACTAATTGGTAAGTTGGTAATTGCGAAAAGATGATTAAAATCTATGTCAAAATCTTCTTTTAATGCTGATTTAAAGTCATGCTCCATCGCTTCCTGGTTGGCGGGCAGAAATGCACCGGCAGGGTTATAGGCCAAATCGAGTTTTAAATTGGTTCCCGGCTGTGCGTACCCCACCTTATTTAGCATTTGCAAAGCTTTTATAGATTTATCAAAAACGCCACTGCCACGCTGTTTATCGGTTTTCTCCCTTTTATAAAAGGGAAGGGAGGAAATGATATGTACATTGTATTTTTTGAAGAACTCCGGGAGGTCGTGGTACTTTTTATTGGCCAAAATAATGGTGAGATTGGAGCGAACAATAAAATCTTTAATCCCGGCTTTTGAAGCTTCTTCTACAAACCAGCGAAAATTAGGATTCATTTCGGGTGCGCCGCCGGTAAGGTCTAAAGTATGTGCTTTTGTAGTTTTAATCACCTCCAGACATTGTTGCATGGTCTCTTTGGTCATAATCTCCTTACGATCTGGCCCGGCGTCTACGTGGCAATGAGAACAAACCTGGTTGCACATATAGCCTAAGTTAAGCTGAAGGATTTCAAGCGTTTTAGGTTTTAACGGATAATTCCCGGTTTCGGCAATTTTATCTTTAAAAAGTGGAAGTCCTCCCTCTCTAAAAATTCCGTTGCTTAAAAAGGCAAGTTGGTTTTCGGGTTTTGAAAGATCATTTTTTCTAGCCGATAAAGATTTTAATAAAGCCATTCAGAAAATTCTTTTTGTGCGGTTTCAGGAATATGATAAATTAAGCAGTCAGATAAAATCTTACATACTTAATTTATCATATTTATTCATCATTTGTACCCCGTGAACAAGGGTTGCTCCACTTTCAATGGCAGCACCGGCGTGTACGGCTTCCATCATTTCTTCTTTGGTGATTCCTCTTTGTAAACCGTCCTTGGTATACGCATCAATGCAATAAGGACATTTAACCACGTGAGAAACGGCAAGGGCTATAAGCGATTTTTCCCTGGCAGAAAGTGCTCCTTCTTCGAAAACTTTTCCGTAGTAGTCAAAAAATTTATTTCCTAACTCTTCACTCCATTCGGTTATTTCACCAAATTTTCTAAGGTCGTCTGGATTATAGTAAGTCTTGGGCATAGTAGTGACAAATTTGATTAATACAATTTTTGTCTAAAATATCTATTAAAACTTACTTAACAAATGAATGTTGGGTTTAATATGGGAGTTATAAAAGTTGCAAATCCAAAAAATTAGTAAAGCAGTAAAACAATAATCTTCAATCTAAAACTATCGTTTTTTTAGCGTTCTAATTATCTTTTTTACAAAAAATGCAGAAACAATTATTATAGCCAAAGCTTCAATACCCAGTAGAAGAAAAATAATATCCATAGCTTATTGATATTTAGGTACCTGACCAGGGTAGGAGAGGGCGCGATTAATAATGTGTAAATATCTGACAGTTAATTTGTTTTAATTGCCACTTTTGGGATAAAAGTTACGGTTTATAGGGGTGATTCAACAGCAATTATGTATTTTAATCCCGCAATGAAATATTGTGTTTGACGTTATAGCTATTAAAATTAGCTTAAAACAGAATTGTTAAGAGGTTTTAATGCTATTTTTATTGGATATTCTAACTTTACAGGGAATCAACGAATTTTAAAGTATTTCGTTAGTGTTTAAAATAAAACTAGTTTTAAGTATAAAGGGGCTTCCCTAAGTATTTTATTTATGAGGATAAATGTAAAGACCTTACCGGTAGATGAAATTATTCAGGATATTTCTGAAAACCTTAATGCTCCAGTTGAAAATGGAAGTGGAGAATATACCTTAGAATTGCCAAAAGATGTTGGGGAAGGATTTATTAGAGGAATCAGTTTGGATTCTGGAATTGGATTCATAACCTACAACTGCAAGTTTCATGAAGATGTAGAAATTCATTTTGCACTTAATACGGTACATCCGCTTAAATTTATTTTTTGCTCAGCCGGGTCGCTTGGACATTCTTTTCAGGATACCGAAAAGGTGAACGAAATTAAATCTTACCAAAATATTATCGTATCCAGTAGTGGTTATAATGGTCATGTGCTTTACTTTAAGGCTAAAGAGCCAACTCATGTTTCAAGTTTGGAAATAATAAGATCGGTTTTTGCGCATCGAAGAAATTATAACTTTAAAGATCTAGACCCTACTTTAAAAGGATTATTTCAGGATGCGGTTGCCGAGAAGCAATTTTTCTATCAGGGTAATTACAGTATTAAAGCCGCCGATGTGATGAACGAGATAAATACCAAAGAATTTACCGGATTCTTGCGTTCGTTATACTTGGAAGCTAAAGCTTTTCAAATGCTAGTTATCCAAATATCGCAATACGAAGATGATGAATCTGGTGATAAACTTCCGCAAATCCTGAGACAGTCTGATATCGAGAAAGTAGATTATGTAGTAAAAAGAATTCAGGGGGATTTGGGAAGTAATTTAACTGTGGAAGCACTTGCAAAAGAGGCTGGTACTAACGTAAATAAACTTCAGGAAGGCTTTAAATATGTTTACGATCTTACCGTGAACAAATATATGCAGCATAAAAAACTGGAAGCTGCTAAAGAAATGCTAATGACTTCAGAAAAGAATATTTCTGAAATTGTAATTGCTATAGGTTTAAATAACCGCAGTTATTTTTCTAAGATTTTTAAAGAAAAGTATGGGGTTAATCCGAAGTATTTCTTGAAGACCAGGAAGCGGATAGATGAAACTGAATAATAATTCCATCAAAATTCTTTCAGACTAGATCTATTCGGAATTAATCTTTTACTCGATAATAGAGATTTGTCCCGATAAATATCGAGATCTCTGAGGCCTGCCCTAATGATTCAGGCGGACTTGCCTCGAAATTAAAATTTATTTCTAATAATGCATCTTTAAGCTTGCCTTGAGGTAGTTTACCTAAAAACCCCTGGAATTTCATTCACTTTAAAATCCCATATTATCGGGAGGAAAAAATACACCAGTATACTTATTAAAAGAATAGAGACGATGTTCATCCACAATCCGGTTTTTATCATGTCGGGAATTTTTAAGTAGCCTGAGCCAAAAACCACCGCATTCGGCGGTGTTGCAACCGGGAGCATAAACGCACAGGAAGCCGCCAGTGTGGCGCTTATCAGTAATAAATAAGGATGTAGCCCCATCGCTAAAGCCATGGGGGCTAAAATAGGTAATAACATTGCTGTTGTAGCGAGATTCGAAGTAACTTCAGTAAGAAAATTAACCGCGGCAACAAGAATTAGTACTAATAGAAATAATGGCAAATTTTGAAGATAGGTGAGTTGTTCGCCTATCCAAACGGCAAGTCCGGTATCGCTGAAACCTTTCGCCAGCGCCATGCCTCCTCCAAAAAGTAAAATAATTCCCCACGGAATTCTAACCGCTTCTTCCCAATTCAACAAAGGTTTTGTCTCTTTTCCGGAAGGAACGATAAAAAGGGCAATTGCCGCTATAATCGCAATAATAGTATCATCTATAAATGGAAGAAATGGTTGAATTAAAAACGATCTTATGATCCATAAAAAAGCAGTAGCGATAAATATAATTAGCACCCTTTTTTCCTGTTTGCTTATTTTTCCCAGAGATTCTAATAGAATATTGATTTCGGCCTTTCCACCGGGAAATTCAGCTTTATCGAATTTAAAGGCAATACTAGTAAGATATTTCCAGCATATAAAAAGTAACAAGACAGATATTGGAACTCCTAAAAGCGCCCATTTCAAAAAACTAATCTCGATTCCGTATAATTCTTCTACGATTCCGGCAAAAACAAGGTTGGGAGGTGTTCCTATTAATGTGCCAATTCCGCCGATTGATGCACTATAAGCAATCGCCAACATTAAAGCCTTACCAAAAACCGCGGGCTCATTTTCATCGCTAAAAGGATTATTTTTTAACTGACTTATAATCGCGGTACCAATAGGCAACATCATAACCGAAGTTGCAGTGTTGGAGATCCACATAGAAAGGAATGCGGTTGCGATCATAAAACCCAGAATGATAAACTTTATTCTGCTTCCGATTAGGTGGATGATATTTAGTGCGATCCGGCGATGTAAATCCCACTTTTCTATGGCTACTGCTAAAACAAATCCGCCTAAATATAAAAACACGTATTTATGACCAAAAGCAGCAGTTGTGGTTTCAATATCTAAAGCGCCCGTAAGCGGAAATAGAACAATGGGTAATAATGCAGTTACCGAGATAGGAATCACTTCGGTAACCCACCAAAGCGCCATCCAAATGGTAACACAAAGAATATCAAAAGCTGCCGGCGGCATTGATTGTGGTGCCCCGACTATTTGAAGGATAACGAATAATAACGGACCTGCTATTAAAATTAAAGCCCTGATGTATTTGTTCATTGTGAATCTTTAAACTGCAACCCTGCCAAGATATTAAAATTATTGAAGTTGAATTTTTTTTAAAAAAATGGTAATTATTCTATTAAAAAATAATTTTCAAAGCAGTCATTATTCATTTAGCCTGAGGATTTACTTATATTTAATACGACTTCATATCAATTGAAATACTATGAAAGAAGAACTAAGCCTTAAAGTTAACGGGAAGGAGCATCGCGTTGAGGTGGATCCTGAAACACCTTTGCTGTATGTTTTGCGAAATCAATTAGCACTCAACGGACCTAAATACGGCTGCGGCCTAGAGCAATGCGGCGCGTGTATGGTACTCATGGATGGTAAGGCAGATCCCAGTTGCAAAATTCCGGTTTCCAAAGTTATTGATAAGGAAATTACTACCCTGGAAGGACTTATTTCAGAGAATGGCGATTTACACCCTTTGCAGAAAGCTTTTGTTGAAGAGCAGGCGGCGCAATGTGGTTTCTGCTTAAATGGAATGCTAATCTCGGGCGCCTGGTTGCTCAAGGAAAATCCGAATCCGGATAGAGAAGCTATAAATAATAAACTAAAAAGGGTTTTGTGCAGGTGCGGCACTCATACAAGGATTATTAAAGCAATACAAACCGCGGGAAAACTGAAATAAATATGAAAACTACCAGAAGGAATTTTATAAAAAGTACCGGCTATGTTGCTGTAGGTTTTAGTTTGGTTCCCAATCTTGCGTGGATGTCGGTTAATGATCAGTCGCAGTTGAATGCTCTCCAACAACCGCGTATTAAGGACTGGTTGCAGATTTTGGAAGATGGCCGGGTAAGGGTTTTTTCAGGGAAAATGGAGTTAGGTCAGGGAATTCGTATCGCTATTGCGCAGGTAGCTGCGGAAGAATTGAATATGAACGTAGATCTTATAGAAGTAAAACTTGCCGAAACTTCTACTACTCCAGATGAAGGCTATACCGCCGGAAGCCGATCGGTGGCGCAAAGTGCTATGGCAGTTAGGAAGGCAGCCGCAGCTGCAGCCGGTATTTTAATTAATCGAACTGCAAAAAAATATGAATTGGAGGTTGAAAGTTTATATTTAAAAGATGGAATGGTTCTTTCTAAAAGTGGAGATTTTAAAGCTAGTTTCTTCGATATTCTAGACGGGGCACAAATAGAAGAAGTAGTCCCCGACAACATAAAAACCAAGTCAAAAAAAGATCACGAGGTGGTGGGGACACCGGTATTGAGAAAGGATATTGGACAAATGGTACGAGGGCTTCCGGTTTATGTACAGGATCTTCGTTTTCCGGGAATGTTACACGCCAGGGTAGTACGCCCTGCTTCTTACGATGCGAAAATTACTGAATTTAATAAAGAAAATACGGAGAAACTGGACGTCAAAATTATAAAAGTAAATGATTTTATCGGGGTGATTTCCGAAGATGAATATCAGGCAGAAAAGGCGAAGAATATTCTTGAAAGCGACTGTAAATGGGAAAGCAAAATGAAACTTCCGATAGAAAATTTTTCTGCAGCATATTTAAAAGGTCTCAGCAAGGAATCGGAAAGGGTAGTAAATAAAGGAAGTATAACTTTTGGAAATAATTCGGTTAAAGCAAAATATTTCAAACCCTATGTAATGCACGGCGCTATCGGTCCATCTTGTGCTGTTGCGATTTTTAAAGAAGGAAAACTTCAAATTTGGTCGCATACCCAGGGCGTTTATCCACTTAGAAAAACCCTGGCCGATTTATTGAGTTTAACTGAAGATAATATAAAAATTACCGGCGTTCCCGGTTCTGGATGTTATGGGCATAACGGTGCCGACGATGTAGCTGCGGAAGCTGCAATTCTTGCCATAAAAAATCCTGAAAAGCATATTAGATTACAATGGACCCGCGCCGATGAACACGCCTGGGAGCCATACGGCAGTGCCATGGTGATGGAGCTGGAAGGAAGTTTGGACGCCACTGGTAAAATTGAGAATTGGAAATACAATTTATGGTCAGATACACACAGTACCAGACCGGGAGGCGATAAACAAAACCTTTTACCTACTAGCTTTTATAGTGGAACTACGGCCAAACGACCAAAAGGGTATTTTGGCGGCGCTTACAGAAATTCAAAACCTTATTACAACATTCCCAATCAAAAAATAGATGCACACTACTTTAAAGGACCTTTACGGGTTTCCGCTTTACGTAGTCTTGGTGCTCATTCCAATATTTTAGCTATTGAGAATTTTATGGATAGGCTGGCAGAAAAGGCCGGCGAAGATCCGGTGATTTTTAGGATAAAACACCTGGAAGATTTACGAGCTAAAGACGTGCTGAATAAGATTAAGCAAATGACCGAAGATGTAAACTTATTGGAAAATGAAGGCTTTGGTTACGCTTTTGCCCGATATAAAAATTCGGCTTCCTATTTTGCGGTAGCCGCAAGAGTTAGTGTAGAAAACGGAAAGATTTCCGTAAAAGAAATGTGGGGTGCTATAGATAGTGGAGAGGTTATAAATCCAGACGGATTAAAAAACCAAACTGAAGGAGGAATGATCCAGTCGGCTAGTTGGACCTTACAGGAAGCGGTAAAATTTGATCAAACCCACGTAAGCAGCACCGATTGGGATTCTTACCCTATTTTTAGATTTACCGATATTCCTGTGGTACACGTTGAGGTTATAGACAGGCCCAATGAAGATCCCCTTGGAGCAGGGGAGGCAGCGCAAGGCCCATCGGCAGCAGCAATTTTAAATGCAATTTACCGTGCTACCGGAACTCAGGTTGAGGTTTTGCCGGTTAATAAAAATGTTTCGGTTTAAAGTTTTTGAAGATTTTTTCGCTTAAGGCCGTCGCAGATTCTGGTGAGTTTAAAGTTTAGTTTCTGATCTACCGTCATTCTGAATTTATTTCAGAATCTAAATTGAGGTATATTTATAGAACGTTTCATAGTATATTTAAGTAAACTTTCAAACTATGAATATGCTTGAAATAAAAACCGCATTACAAATCGCAAAACCAAAAGCTGAGGTATATCAGGCGATAATAGATCCTGAGCATATGAAAAATTATTTTATTGCTGAAAGTTCAGGGATGATGGAAGAGGGAAAAACAATTAGCTGGAAATTTCCGGAATTTGATGAATATGCGCCGGTAAGAGTACTGAAATTAATTCCGAATAAATTGATTTCTTTTGAATGGGAAGGGGCTAGCGGTCAAAATCTTGAAGTTGAAATTAGCCTTACCGAAATGCCGGGCAATTCCACATTAGTAAAAGTCACTGAGGGAAAAATGGAAACCGATGATATGGGAATTCAGTGGTTTGGTGGAAATACCGAAGGTTGGGCAAACTTTCTTGCTTGTTTAAAAGCTTACCTGGAATACGGCATCAATTTAAGAAAAGGTGGGTTTGATTTATGAAGGTTTAGAAAAATTCGCGTCATCCTGAACTCGTTTCAGGATCTAACATGACGCAACGTAAGATGATATTAGAAGCTGAAATAATCCCGAAGTTTCGGGACAGCTTGACAGATGTATAAAAAAAGAAAAACCCGTTTCAATGAAGAAACGGGTTTTTAGTATTTATTATGGCTGGGCCATTACATCATTCCGGGCATACCTCCACCCATTCCACCTGGCATTCCGCCGCCTTTATCGTCTTCTGGAAGATCAACAAGGGCACATTCGGTAGTAAGGATCATTCCGGCAACAGAAGCAGCATTTTCAAGTGCTATTCTTGTTACTTTCTTAGGATCTATAATTCCGGCTTTCATCATATCAACAAAAGTGTCGGTTTTAGCATCGTAACCAAACTCTTTCTTGCCTTCAAGAACTTTATTGATTACAACGGAAGCTTCACCACCTGCATTTTCTACGATGGTTCTAAGCGGAGATTCTATTGCTCTAAATACAATTTGAACTCCGGTTGCTTCATCGTCATTTTCAGTCTTGATCTTAGAAAGAACAGCTTGTGCTCTTACCAGGGCAACACCACCACCGGCAACGATTCCTTCTTCAACAGCCGCACGGGTTGCGTGAAGTGCATCGTCTACACGGTCTTTTTTCTCTTTCATTTCAACTTCTGAAGCTGCACCTACATAAAGTACGGCAACACCGCCGGCTAGTTTAGCCAAACGCTCCTGAAGTTTTTCTTTATCATAATCTGAAGTAGTGGTTTCGATCTGAGCTTTGATCTGGTTTACGCGTTCTTCAATTTGCTTATTGTCGCCTGAACCATTTACAATTGTAGTGTTATCTTTATCGATAGCTACCTTCTCAGCATTACCTAACATATCAATTGTAGCATTTTCTAAAGAAAATCCTCTTTCTTCAGAAATAACGGTACCACCGGTTAGGATAGCGATGTCTTCTAACATAGCTTTTCTACGGTCTCCAAATCCTGGTGCTTTAACAGCAGCAATTTTAAGAGAACCACGTAGTTTATTGACAACCAAAGTAGCAAGGGCTTCCCCATCTACGTCTTCAGCAATAATTAAAAGTGGTTTTCCAGATTGTGCTACCGGTTCAAGAACAGGAAGCAAATCTTTCATTGAAGATATCTTTTTGTCGAACAATAAAATGTACGGATCTTCAAGATCTGCAGTCATTTTCTCTGAATTCGTTACGAAATATGGAGAAAGATAACCACGATCAAACTGCATACCTTCAACTACTTCAACGTGAGTTTCGGTACCTTTAGCTTCTTCTACGGTAATTACACCTTCTTTTCCAACTTTACCGAAAGCTTTGGCGATTAGATCACCAATATGCTCGTCGTTATTTGCTGAAATAGAAGCTACCTGCTTTATTTTTTCTGAAGAATCACCTACCTCCTTGGTTTGTTTCTCCAAATCTTTAGTGATTGCCTTTACAGCTTTATCTATACCTCTTTTAAGATCCATTGGGCTTGCGCCTGCAGCAACGTTTTTAAGGCCCTCTTTTACGATAGCCTGGGCAAGTACAGTAGCGGTAGTGGTACCGTCTCCTGCAAGGTCGTTGGTTTTAGACGCAACTTCCTTCACCATTTGAGCACCCATATTTTCTAAGGGATCTTCCAGCTCAATTTCTTTTGCTACGGTAACACCGTCTTTAGTTACGGTTGGTGCACCAAAAGATTTACTTATTACTACATTACGTCCTTTAGGACCTAAGGTTACTTTTACGGCATTTGCCAATGCATCTACACCGCGTTTTATTCCGTCGCGTGCTTGAATGTCAAACTTTATATCTTTTGCCATTGTTAGTTAATTTTATCATTTCCGCAGATGCGGAAATTGAATTATTAATATTTTATTTTGAAAATATCCCCGGGAGTGGGGAAAAGAAGCCTTATACTATTGCAAGGATATCGTCTTCTCTCATCATTAGATAGTCTGTGCCTTCAAGTTTCAATTCTGTACCGGAGTATTTTCCGTAAAGTACAGTATCACCAACTTTCACAGTCATATCGTGGTCTTTATTTCCCTTACCTACAGCTACTACTTTTCCACGTTGTGGTTTTTCTTTAGCAGTTTCGGGAATGTAAATTCCAGATGCCGTTTTGGTTTCGGCGGCTTCAGGTTCAATAAGTACCCTGTCTGAGAGCGGTTTAATGTTTAGTCCCATTTTTTATAAATTTATTAAGGTTAATTAATCTTTAAATAAGCGACTAAGCCTATTTCTAAAATTATGCCACCCCGCTTTTACTGCCAATTACCAACAAAAAATGCCAGCTTGTCATAAGCTGGCATTTTTAAATTTTATAAAGAACTCGCGTTTATTGAGCGCTGTCAGATTCTGGTTGCTGCCCTGGCATTTGTGCCGGTGGAGTAGTGGTATTTGTAGGCATTGCATCTTCGTCAAAAACCCTTGATTCGCCGTAGCCTGCATCATCCATAATAGTTACGTTAGAAAGTAAAATAAGGACTAATAAAAGCGTAGCTAAGGTCCAGGTACTTTTATCTAGGAAGTCTCCTGTTTTTTTAACGCCACCTACTTGTTGTCCGCTTCCTCCAAAAGAGGAAGATAAACCGCCTCCTTTAGGATTTTGTACCATAATTACTACTACCAGTAAAAAGGCTACAATAACTATTAATGCTAAAAAAATCGTGAATGTGCTCATTCTTGCTTTGTATTATTTTCTTGTAATTTTTCGATTGCCCGAATTTGGTCAGCAAAGAAACCACTTTTTTCGGGATTTTTCAAAATTAATATTTTATAAGCTTGAATGGCTTTTTTGTGATTTTTTTGTTCTAAATAAACCCGTGCTAAAGTCTCTGTCATTAATGACTCAGGCGGGGTTGTGCTTACTTCCGCGAGGTTGGATTTGTTGGTAGGTTTACCCGGTTTTAACTTCGGACTTTTTGATATAAACTTATCTATAAGTTCAAACTTTTTGTGTTGAAGATCATCTTTCGGAGATTCTTCTTCCAATTCTTCCCTTTTTAAAGGTTTTGCTGAAGTAAGTCGCAACCATTCTGAAAAGGAATGTGATTCTGAAGAATCGAATTCCAAAGGTTCACCCAGTTTCAATTTATTTTCAGTTGAATCGTCTTCTGTTTGCTCCCTGGCTTCGGTACTTTTTTTAGAAAACAACTCGGGATCCATCACCTGTTCAGATTCAGATTGTCGCATTTTTATGGCTTCGTCTATGGCCATACTTCTTTTAGCAAATACCACTTCGGGTTCAAAAACAGTAATATTGCGAAGTTGTTCTTCCCGATCCTGAATCTGCTTTGCAATCTTATTCTGATTAAATTCTTCGGAAGTAATAAAATCGAAAAGTACGCTCCGATTGGTAGTGTAGGCGGCGGTTTTTTTAAGTGCGCTGTTGTAACTGAATTCCTGGTGATCTTTTAAACCTTTCAGCCTAACTGCACGTGCTGCCTGAAAATAAGGTGCTTTTTGAATAAGCTTTTCCAGGGCACCGGTTTGGCCTGCGGTAATCCCGGCCGGTTGTTGCAGTAGTTGTATGAATTCGTTTACTTCCATATTACCAATCGGTTAAAGCGGCATTAAAAATATCCTGGGTTAGACGCGAGTAAATCTCATCTAAGGCAGTAGCTAATACATCACCAACCAATTGCGCATTGGCCGGATAATCGTAATAAAAAGAGAAACGTCTTTCAAAATCTTTCTCCGGTTCTAGTGTATTATAGTAACGAACGTTTACAGCGATAGTTAGCCGGTTTTGTGCAGCCGTGTTTTCGGCGGTAGCGGTAATTGGAGCTACATAAAAATCGATTATTTCGCCTTCAAAAATAAGGTCGGCGTTATTGTTTGCAAGGCTCAAACTAGTTTGATTCTGAATTAGGTCCTGTAATTCTAATGTGAAAGTTCTATCAATCCCTGGCTCTACCAAATCAGCCTGGTTTTGAAAAAAATTTACCTGAAAAGATTCAGCATCGCCGGTATCGGCACCAGTAAAGGAATAAATTCCGCAGGATTGGGTGCTAAGTATGAGCACAAAACATAAAAGAAATGCAGATTTTTTCATAAAATCGGGACTAAAATTACAGGTTGTATTGTTTTATTTTTCTATAAAGGGTGCGCTCACTTATACCTAATTCTTCAGCGGCAGCTTTACGTTTTCCGCTATGTCTTTCCAGAGATTTTTTAATGAGTTCTAATTCTTTGTCCTGTAAGGAAAGGGTTTCTTCTTCCTGGATTTCTTCAGCAAAATAGTATTTGTCTTTTTCCCGGCTATGTTCAGATTTTGGACTGTTCTGCGGAATTTGAAGCACTTCCAGCCTTTCATCGTTTAAAGCTTCTAATTCTTCTGCATCAACATCTTCGCCGTCATCATCGCCGTAAAGTTTTTGAATTAAACTTTCATTCTCATCCTGAACCTTTTTGGAATTTCCACTCTCCATAAGTTTTAAAGTGAGTTTTTTGAGGTCGGTGAGGTCGCTTTTCATATCAAAAAGTACTTTATAAAGAATTTCCCGCTCATTGCTAAAATCGCTTTCTTTCTTTTTGTCGGCAATTACCGCAGGTAAATTACTGCCAATATCGGGTAAATATTCCTTTAAACGTTCAGGGCCAATGATTCGTTCCTGCTCTAAAACCGAAATTTGTTCGGCTATATTTCTTAACTGCCGAATATTCCCGCCCCATCGGTATTTTTTTAATAAACCTACCGCATCATCCTGAAGTTTAATGGTGGGCATTTTATATTTTAAAGCAAAATCTGAAGCGAATTTTCTAAATAATAAATGAATATCATCCTTACGATCCCGCAATGGCGGAAGGTTAATTTCTACCGTGCTCAATCTGTAATAAAGATCTTCCCTAAAGCGCTCCTTTTTAATAGATTCCTGCATATTGATGTTGGTAGCCGCAATAATGCGAACATCAGATTTTTGAACTTTAGAAGAACCTACTTTTATAAATTCGCCGTTTTCCAAAACCCTAAGCAAACGAACTTGAGTAGGAAGCGGTAGTTCCCCAACTTCATCTAAAAAAATGGTGCCGCCGTCGGCAACTTCAAAATAACCATGTCGGGTTTGAGTGGCACCTGTAAATGCTCCTTTTTCATGTCCAAAAAGTTCTGAATCTATAGTGCCTTCAGGAATTGCACCGCAGTTTACCGCGATGTATTTACCGTGTTTTCTATGCGATAAAGAATGGATTATTTTTGGGATACTTTCTTTACCAACCCCACTTTCCCCGGTTACCAATACCGATATATCTGTAGGCGCAACCTGGATTGCTTTTTCTATAGCGCGGTTAAGGCGATGATCGTCTCCAATTATGCCGAACCGCTGTTTTACTGCCTGAATTGATTCCATATATAAATCCTGTTATTTCTGAAGGAATAATAATTCCTTTAGCCTGAAATAACTACTTTTTTTAGTTGTTTTCACTATAACCAACTGCCTCTCCAATTAGGGTTGCACTGGTGCAGTCATTTATTTTTACGTTCACAAACTCTCCAATATTGTAATTTTCCTTCGGAAATACCACAACGGTATTTTGTGTTGTACGGCCGCTCCATTGTTCGCTGGATTTTTTAGATTCCTTTTCAATCAAAACCTCTACGGTTTTGCCCAGGTATCCTTGCGTTCTAAAATGGTTGTGTTCCCTTTGAACCTGTACTATTTCAGCTAATCTTCGTTGTTTTACTTCTGCAGGCACATCGTCTTCCAGCTTTCTTGCAGCCATGGTGCCGGGTCTTTCAGAATACGCATACATATATCCGAAATCATATTTCACATATTCCATTAATGATAACGTATCCTGGTGATCCTGCTCGGTTTCTGTAGGAAAACCTACGATTAAATCCTGTGAGATCGAGCATTCTGGCATTAATTCTCTTATATAATCTATAAGTTTAAAATACTCTTCGCGGGTGTGCAGCCTGTTCATCTCTTTTAAGATCCTGTCGCTTCCGCTCTGAACCGGTAAATGAATATGCTTGCAAATATTTGGATAAGCGGCCACAACTTCAATTACTTCCAAAGTCATATCCTGCGGATTTGAAGTTGAGAATCTAATTCGCATTTTTGGTTGGGCTTCAGCAACCAGTCTTAAAAGTGCGGAGAAATCAGTGGCCGTGGCCTTTTGCATTTCCGAAGCATTTTTAAAGTCTTTTTTGAGCCCACCGCCATACCATAAATAACTATCTACATTCTGGCCTAAAAGGGTGATTTCTTTAAAACCCTTGTCCCAAAGATCGTTAACCTCCTCCACAATACTTTGTGGATCACGGCTTCTTTCTCTCCCGCGGGTAAAAGGTACCACGCAAAAGGTGCACATATTATCGCAACCACGGGTTATAGAAACAAATGCCGAAACCCCATTAGATTGCAAGCGTACGGGGGAAATATCACCGTAAGTTTCTTCTTTAGAAAGGAGCACATTTATTGCATCCCGACCGGCTTCAACTTCATTTATAAGATTGGGAAGATCTTTATAGGCATCTGGGCCAACTACAAGGTCTACGATCTTTTCTTCTTCCAGGAATTTTTCCTTAAGACGTTCGGCCATACAACCTAAAACGCCCACTTTCATTCTTGGATTTATTCTTTTTACCGCATTATATTTTTCAAGTCTTTTACGAACAGTTTGCTCGGCTTTATCCCGAATAGAACAGGTATTCACCAAAACAAGATCTGCTTCTTCAAGATTTTGAGTAGTATTAAAACCTTCTTTTACAAGGATAGAAGCTACAATTTCACTATCACTAAAATTCATCGCACAACCGTAACTTTCAATAAAAAGTTTGCGACTGTTTTCTGGCCTGGGCTCCATCACCAGCGTATTTCCCTGTTGTTTCTCGTCTATTGTCTTCTCCATATTTCAAATCTTCCTTTTCGGGATTAAGAAATGCAAAGATAAGGGTAAATCGAACTTCTGACAAAGTGACAGCAATTTTTTTAATTTTCTCACGCAACCTTTTTGTGCTTCCTGCATCTATATAGAAACCAACCTGATAATTATGAGATTTTTCTACAGTTTAATTACGCTGCTACTCCTGGCCTTAATGGCTTTATTTACTTCTTGCGAGAAAGACACGGCGGAAGAAGAATTTTATAATGTGGCGGTTCCGGTTGTACAGCCTATTGAAGAATTTAGGGCTATGGTAAAGATATCTGAGCCAAGGGCTATTTCTGAAGCCGGAAAAATATATACCTATGGCGATTATGTTTTTATAAACGACGACCAGAAAGGGGTGCATATTATAGATAACAGGGACCATCGCGCTCCTGTAAAAATTAAATTCCTTGAAATTCCGCAGAATACTGATATCGCGGTGAAGGATAATATGCTGTTTGCAAATTCAGCGATGGATTTGGTGGTTTTTGATATAAGTGATATGAATAATATAAAGGAGGAAGAAAGATTAAAAAACGTTTTTCCTAATCATAATAGCCGGATTCCTGCCGGTGCCTCTTTTGTAGACAGCGATAATTTTAATGCTGAAACAGAAGTAGTAGTAGGATATGTGATGGAAACCAGAAAGATTGAAATGGCGAACAATACAGATTGGCTAACCAATGACAGAGCAGCTTTTTCTGAATCAGGAAACTCAGCAGGCGGCGGATCCGGAACCGGTGGTTCTTTGGCGCGATTTAATATTCACCAGGAGTTTTTATATATAGTAGATCAAAATCATTTATCTGTTTTCAACATTGCCGGACTAAGCAATCCCGAATTATTACAAACCAAATGGGTGGGTCCGGATATTGAAACCATCTTTTATAAGGAAAATCATTTGTACCTGGGAAGTTCTTCCGGTATGTATATCTATAGTTTAGAAGATCCTGCTGCGCCACAAATTAGATCTATGTTTAGTCACATCCTTGGGTGCGATCCCGTGGTGGTGAAAGATGATATTGCTTATGTAACCATTCGTGGTGGAAACGCCTGTGGGCAGGAATGGAGCCAGCTGGATGTAATTGATGTAGCCGATAAATCCAATCCGAAGTTATTGCAAACTTATCCAATGGAAAATCCTTACGGGCTTGGAGTAAAGGACGATTGGCTTTTTGTTTGCGACGGTACTGCCGGTTTAAAAATATATGACACAAAAAATAGCCCCAACCTGGAACTAATAGACCATTTTCAGGAAATTAACACCTATGACGTCATCCCTTTAGAAGATGTGCTGTTAATGGTTGGGGATAATACTCTCTTCCAATATACTTATAAAGGTAATGAGATCAATTTGCTAAGCACTTTCAGCCTTAATTGATTTTATTTTGTTTGGTTTTTTAAGGATGCCCCGCAACGCTGTGGGGCTTTTTTATAGGTTTGATACAAAAAGAATTTTTTAATCGGGAAGTCTTGAATGTGGCTGTTTTACAAGCTATTTCTAGTTGTTTTGTGAAATCATGTAGGCTGTTAAAAAAAAATTGATATACTTTTGCAGCTAGAAAAATAGAGTTATGGCAAAGAATTTAGTGATTGTAGAGTCCCCTGCCAAGGCGAAAACCATCGAAAAATTTTTAGGAAAAGATTATAAGGTGGCTTCAAGTTTTGGACATATTGCCGACCTGCCTACAAAAGAATTAGGTGTAGATACCGAAGGTAATTTCAAACCAAAATATATAGTTTCTAAAGACAAGAAAGATGTAGTTAGAAAATTAAAAGGTTTTGCGAAGAATGCTGAAATGGTATGGCTGGCAAGTGATGAAGACCGGGAGGGGGAAGCTATTGCCTGGCATCTTGCCGAAGAGCTTAATCTTAAGAGTGATAAAACCAAGAGAATTGTTTTTCACGAGATCACTAAATCGGCTATTCTTAAAGCGATAGATAATCCAAGAGATATTAATTACAACCTGGTAAACGCCCAGCAAGCCCGCAGGGTTTTAGATAGGTTGGTAGGTTACGAACTTTCGCCGGTTTTATGGCGAAAAGTAAAAGGAGGACTTTCAGCCGGAAGGGTACAATCTGTTGCAGTTAGGCTTATTGTAGAAAGAGAACGTGAAATTCAGAATTTCAATGCGGAAGCTTCCTTTAGAATAGATGCTGAATTTACTACTGAAGATGGTAAATCTTTTAAAGCTAAGATTCCGAAGAATTTTGATACCCGTAAGGAAGCCGAAGAATTTCTTCAGCAAAACTTGGGATCAGATTTTAAAGTAGCCGAACTTACTACCAAACCTGCAAAAAAATCTCCTGCACCGCCGTTTACTACTTCAACTTTACAACAGGAAGCAGCGAGGAAATTATATTTTTCAGTAAGTAAAACCATGACGATGGCGCAGCGTTTATACGAAGCCGGGCATATTACTTATATGAGAACAGATTCGGTAAACCTTTCGGAAGATGCGCGAAAAGGTGCCAACGAAGAAATTTTAAAAGCTTATGGAGATAAATATGCTAAATCAAGGCAGTTTAAAGGAAAAACAAAAGGAGCACAGGAAGCTCACGAAGCCATTAGGCCTACAAATTTTGCCAGTCATTCGGTAAGGGCAGACCGTGACGAACAGCGTTTGTATGAGTTGATCTGGAAAAGGGCAATCGCCTCGCAAATGAGTGAAGCCCAATTAGAACGTACCAATGTGAAAATTGATGCTTCTAAACATAATAAGCAGTTTACTGCGAATGGAGAAGTGCTGAAGTTTGATGGGTTCCTGAAGGTTTACCTGGAAAGCACTGACGATGATGAGGATTCTGAAGAGCAAAACGGAATGTTGCCGGCTTTAAAGGAAAATCAGCCGTTAAATAATAAATACATTACTGCAACCGAAAGATTTACAAGACCACCATATAGATATACTGAAGCTTCTTTGGTTAAGAAGTTGGAGGAACTAGGTATTGGCCGTCCTTCTACGTATGCACCTACAATTTCTACAATTCAGAATAGGAATTATATTGAAAAAGGTGCAGTAGATGGTACAGAGCGCGAATATTTGCAATTTGTGCTTAAAGGAGAAAATATTAAAGAAAATAAATTAACTGAAACCGTTGGAAGCGATAAAGGAAAATTAGTGCCAACTGCTGTTGGAATGGTGGTGACCGATTTTCTTGTAAATCATTTTTCAAACATTCTGGACTATAATTTCACCGCGAAAGTTGAACAGAGTTTTGATGATATCGCGGAAGGAAATGAGGAATGGACGCATATGATGAAAGAATTCTATGAAGACTTTCATCCGCAGGTTGAAGATGTGGCTAAAAATGCCGATAGGGAAGTTGGAGAAAGAATTTTAGGGAGAGATCCTGAAACCGGAAAACCGGTAAGTGTTCGTTTAGGAAAATTTGGGCCTATGGTTCAAATTGGTTCAGTAGAAGACGATGAAAAACCAAAATTTGCCAGCCTTGGGCCAGACCAAACTTTAGATTCGGTTACTTATGAAGAAGCGATGGATCTTTTTCAACTTCCGAAGGAATTGGGAGAATATAAAGATGAAAAAGTTGAGGTGAATAATGGCCGTTTTGGTCCTTATGTGAGATTCGGTAAGAAATATGTTTCTCTTGAGAAAGGTGAAGATCCATTGAACGTAGATTTTGACCGGGCTATGGAATTGATAAAGGAGAAAGAAAAGGCTGATGCGCCAATTCATCATTATGAAGATATGCCGGTACAAAAAGGTGTAGGCCGTTTTGGGCCTTTCCTAAAGTGGAATGGTATTTTCATTAACGTGAATAAGAAATACGATTTTGATAACCTTTCTATTGAAGATATTGAAACCCTAATTGAGGATAAAAAGCGTAAAGAGCGTGAAAAATTGATTCATAATTGGGAAGAAGAAGGAATTAGGGTAGAAAAAGCGCGATGGGGAAGGTTTAATATCATTAAGGGTAAAACCAAAATTGAATTACCAAAAACCACAGATGCGGAGAGTTTGAGTTTGGAGGAAGTGAAAGAAATTCTTGAAGAGAAGTCTAAAAAGAAGAAAAAGACTACAAAAAAGAAAGCTCCGGCTAAAAAGACTACTGCAAAAAAGAAAACAGCTACAAAAAAGAAGAATTAATATATGGATTTAGATTTTCTGAGTCCTCTTTCTGAAAATTTGCTTAAAGAGATCACCGGTTTTGGTGAGCATTCCCTGGGGAATTCAGTAAAAAAACATACCGCCTCTCAAGGTTTGCCAGATTTAGATGATGTACAAATAGCGGTGGTTGGTATTAAAGAAAACCGTCTGGGAGAAGAAATAGACTTTCTTGATTTTATAGATGTAAGAAAAGCGTTTTATAGTTTATTCCCAGGAAATTGGTATATTAATATTGCCGATCTTGGTGATATTGAAAAAGGCGAAACGGTAGAGGATACATATTTTGCGATTCAGACTTTGGTTGCGCAACTTGTGAAAAAAGATGTGGTACCGGTGCTTTTAGGCGGTAGCCAGGATTTGGTATACGCGCAATACCGGGCCTACGATACCTTAGATCAAATGGTGAATCTTGTGAATATAGATAGTCGTTTTGATCTGGGGGATGCTGAAAACCCGATAAGCAATAGGTCTTATGTTGGTAAAATAGTTGTGAATCAGCCTTATAATTTGTTCAATTATTCCAATATTGGGTATCAAACCTATTTCAATTCGCAAGATGAAATAGAATTAATGGAACGCCTGTTCTTCGATGCCTATCGGTTAGGGGAAGTGAGCAATAATATCAAACTGGTAGAGCCGGTAATGCGAGATGCCAATATGGTAGCTGTAGATTTGGCTGCCGTCAGTGCTCCTTCATCGGGATCACGGGATATAGCTTCTCCAAACGGATTTGACGGTAAGGAAATATGCGCGCTTTCACGTTATGCCGGAATTAGTGATAAAGTGAGTTCCTTTGGAATTTATGAATACGACAATCTAAAATTCGGAAATTTAGGCGCGATGTTAATGGCTCAAATGATGTGGTATTTTGCTGAAGGTGTAAATTATCGCACCAATGAAAATACTATTTCAGCGAAAAAAGAGTTTATAAAGTATCAGGTTCCTATAGATAATGAGATTTTGGTATTCTATAAAAGTCCTGTGAGTGGGAGATGGTGGATAGAGATTCCGTTTCTCGCACATATAGATACTAAACTGAAAAGGAGTACGTTATTACCTTGCAGCGAGGAAGATTATCTTGAAGCTTGTAATCAGGTAATTCCCGAAAGATGGTATAAAGCAAAAAGAAAAAACGAAGTTTAAAATAATTTCAGGCATTCTTGGTATTTACTGTATTTTTACCTAAAATATTGTTTTTTAAAAAATAATTAGATAGGTTTACTGCCGTAAATTGAGATGTCTTAACCTAAGAGAAACTATGAAGAAATTTATTTCCCTGATAGCTGTTCTTGCCTTGCTTTCAAGCTGTGGGCGTGGAGATCGTGGACAGCTGGTTGGTGCGAAAGGGGAGAAGTGGAATCCGGAGAAACCACTTGGGATGACATTAATTCCGGGAGGTTCATTTATAATGGGGAAATCTGACGATGATATCGCAGGACAACGTAATGCGCCACCTAAAACGGTTACTGTACGTTCTTTTTATATGGATGAAACCGAAATTACCAATGCCGAATACCGCCAATTTGTAAACTATGTGAAAGATTCTGTCGTAAGAGTAGAATTGGCTATTATGGCCGAAAACATGGGTGAAACCGAAGGTACAGGTGGTATTGGAGATTATGCTTTTATGGATGCCGAAGAAGGGAATATGACTCCATACGAGGAATATATGCTGAATACCTACGGACAGGGAGGTCCTTCAGATACTTATGAAAATCGCAGATTAAATAAGGATGTAGATATTATTTGGGATACCGAAGATTACCCCGATGTTTATTACGCCGAGGTTATGGATATGATGTATATCCCAATGGAAGAAGTATATAACGGTCAGCGTACTATAGATGTTGAAAAATTAAAATTCACCTATAGCTGGATGGATGTTCAGGGTGCCGCCAAGGAACAGGGCGATAGAAGTAATTTCATTAAAAAGGAAGAACTTCAGGTTTATCCTGATACTACAGTTTGGATAAGAGATTTTAATTATTCGTATAATGAGCCTATGCACAACGATTATTTTTGGCATAGTGCTTTTGATGATTATCCGGTAGTAGGAGTTACCTGGAAACAGGCAAGAGCTTTTACCCAATGGAGAACTTTGTATCATAATTATTACCGAAGAGAAAAAGGAGAGCACAACGTGCCTTCTTACCGTTTGCCAACCGAGGGCGAATGGGAGTATGCCGCCCGTGGTGGTTTAGAAGGAGCTACTTACCCGTGGGGTGGGCCTTACGCAAAAAACGACCGAGGATGCTTTATGGCAAACTTTAAACCTTTAAGAGGGGATTATGCGGCAGACCAGGCTTTGTATACCGTTGAAGCAAAATCTTACGACCCGAATGATTACGGTTTATATAATATGGCAGGAAACGTTGCAGAATGGGTAGATTCTTCTTACGATCCTGCATCTTACGACTACATGTCTTCAATGAACCCTACTGTAAATAATCCTGATGACATGAGAAAAGTAGTTCGTGGAGGTTCCTGGAAAGATGTAGCTTATTTCCTTCAGGTAAGCTCAAGAGATTATGAATATGCAGATTCTGCGAGAAGCTATATTGGCTTTAGAACAGTTCAGGATTACCTCGGAACAGATGTTACCCTCAATCAACCTAACAGATAATTAACAACAACCTATTTAACCAGTAGAAAATCTAAATCTATTTTATTATTATGGCAAATTCGAATTCAACTAAGAGAATAACAAACATGGTGTACGGTTTAGGTGCATCAGTTGTAATATTAGGTGCGCTTTTTAAAATTATGCACTGGCCATTTGCAAACCCTATGCTTATTGCAGGACTTGTAGTAGAGGCCTTTGTATTTGCTTATTCTGCATTTGAACCTACAGACGATGACCTTGACTGGTCACTAGTTTATCCTGAATTAGCCGGTGGGCAGGCAAATGGCCGTACCGCTACAGTGATTGAGGAAGAAAAAGAAACTCAGGGACAACTTTCTAAAAAGCTTGATGAAATGCTTAAGGAAGCTAAGATAGATGCTAGTTTAATGCATAGTCTTGGAGACAGCATTCGGAATTTTGAAGGTGCTGCAAAAGGAATTGCCCCTACCATAGATGCTATGGCATCTCAAAAGAAATATAGCGAAGAGCTTACTACAGCTGCTACGCAAATGGAAACCTTAAATAATATTTATAAGGCTCAGGTAGAGTCAGCCTCTCGTCAGGCAGAAATCAACCAGGAGGTTGCGGAAAATGCCGGTAAATTAAACCAGGAAATGGGATCGCTTGCAGCTAACCTTTCCTCATTAAACGGAGTTTATGGTGGTATGCTTACTGCAATGAACGGTACCCGTAGCATGGCGACTAATTAGTGAATGCATTACCTGAAAACCTAAATTATTAAAGAACAAAACTAATTAGCACATGGCGTCTGGAAAACAAACACCAAGACAGAAGATGATTAACCTGATGTATTTGGTATTCATCGCGATGATGGCACTAAATATGTCTAAGGAAGTATTGACAGCCTTTGGTCAAATGAATGAAGACCTGGAGGAATCTAATACTACTACATCTCAACGTAACGAAATGGCAATGGCCGGTTTGGCCGCCAAAGCCGAAGAACAACCTGCAAAATATGAAGAATTAAAAGCTAAAGCCGAACAAATAGGGACCCTTTCTGATAATCTATATGCTACCGTTGGTAATCTTAAAGAAGAATTATTAGCCGATTTTGAGGCCGAGGATAGAAGCAATTATGAAGCTATGGACCGCTCTGATAAGCTTGACAACTTGTTTTTTGCAAGTGGAAGAGTAACTCCTAGAGGAGAAGAATTTGTTGCAGTTATAGATAATTATAGAAATGAAGTACTTGCTGTTCTGGGAGATAGTTTTCCGGAGATTAGAAATAAAGTTGCTAAAGATTTTTCTACTGAAGAAGTAACCAATAACGAAAATGTAACCAAGCCCTGGTTAATGTATAACTATCAAGGGTTTCCTTTAATTGCTTCTCTTACGAAATTTACGCAGATACAATCTGATGTTAGAACAACAGAGAACGATATTTTATCAGCAATGCTTGAAGGGCAGCTGCAAAGCGATGTTTCATTAACCAACTATCAGGCGATAGTGGTGCCAGACAAAACGGCTTTCTTTAGTGGTGAAAACTTTAAAGGTAAAATTGTTTTAGGTCGTGTAGACCCTACCCTCAAATTTGAAAACGTTACCGTAAACGGTAATGAGGTGGAAAGCACTCAGGCCGGTCAGGTAATGTTGGATTTCCCTGCTGGAAATGTAGGAGAAAGAGAGATTAATGGTGAGCTTCAATTTAAAGAAGGGGATTCAATTGTTAGAATTCCAATTAATAGTTCCTACGCGGTAATTCCAAAACCTAATTCAGCAGTTATTTCTGCCGATAAAATGAATGTACTTTATCGTGGGGTTCAGAACCCAATGACGATTTCCATTCCTGGAGTTGGAAGTGTTAGCGCTCAGGCTCCTGGACTTTCACCCGCGGGTGGTGCAGGGCAATATGTAATGAATGTTACTACTTTGCAGGCTAGAGAAGTTGCTATTAATGTAAGCGGTAAACTTCCCGGTGGAGAAACTGTTTCAGATAGTAAAACTTTTAGAATTAAAGATATTCCTCAACCTGTTGGAACAGTGAGGGGTGAAAATGGATCGTTACAAATGCAACGTAATAGTTTAGAAATTTCTACTATTAGTGCCAGCCTTCCAGACTTTGACTTTAACCTCGATCTTAATGTTACAGGATTCAGTTTTAAAGTACCGGGACAACCTACTATAAGGGTTAATGGAAGTAGATTAGATAACAATGCGAAAGCCGCTCTTAGAAGAGCCGGAAGAGGAGAAACAGTTCAGATTTTTGATATTCAGGCAGGTATTGCGGGTAACTCCAGTTACAAGCTTAAAAAGGTGGCTCCTGTTATTGTTGAGTTGACGAATTAATAAAATATAGAAGATGAGTTGGAGAGGATTTTTATTAAATGCTTTGGTGTTGGCTTTTACCATAGCATCCTACGGGCAGACGAATATTTTAAATGCCAAAGATCCGGATGATATAGGTAAAAAAACCGAAGCCCAGATTCAAAGTGATAAGAATGATAAGCCACTTCAATATGGATACATTGAAGATCGTGACGTGTTATGGTCTAAAAATGTATGGGAAAAAATAGATCTTGACGAAAGGGTTAATTTTCCTTTGTACTACCCAATAGATAAAAATAATATCGGTGACAATCGACGTTCACTGTATGATGTGTTGGTTTCTGCCATTCAAAGCGGTGAAATCCAAAATATTTATGCCGATTCTTACTTTAAGGAAAAACGTACCCTAGAGGATATTCAGGCAACTATATCAAAAGTAGATACTACAGATCTGGGTATTGAGCAGTATAATGCCGGGGAAGAAGTGGATCCTCAATTTATAGATCGTAGGGATCTTGGCGCTGCAGATATAGCTCAATATCATATTCGTGGAATGTGGTATTTTGATAAGCGTCAGGCCGAAATGAAATACAGGTTACTCGGGATTGCACCTGTAGCTCCCGATGTTAACTTTATAGACTCGGGTCAAACCGATCTTGTCGAGCTTTTTTGGGTGTGGTTTCCAGATGCGAGAGGAGTTTTACACGAAAATAAAGCCTTTACCGGAAGTAGTTCTGGACAAACCGTTACTTTTGATCATTTGCTGAATTCAAGAAGATTTGATGCACTGATCTACAAAGAAGACAATGTTTATGGTGATCGTGAGGTAGATGATTATATTGTAGATAATGCGTTTATGGAGCTTTTAGAAGCACAACGCATAAAGGAACAAATACGAAACTTTGAACTGGATATGTGGAATTACTAAAGTCCAGAAGTTCGGAAATTAGAGAAAAAGCGTTCCATTAGGAGCGCTTTTTCTATTTGTGACACCGGGGTAATCTATAAATTTTTATTTTTAAACTATGTTAGATTATATAGTAGTTGGATTAGGTTTAAGCGGAATTGCAATTAGCCGTAGACTGGAAGAAAGAAATAAGCAGTTTTTAGTTTTTGAAGATAACTCTCAAAAATCTTCCCTGGTTGCTGGGGGTTTATTTAATACGGTTATCCTGAAGCGATTTACACTGGCCTGGAACGCGAATGAACAAATGAAGATTGCCATCCCTTTCTATAGAGAAATGGAGGAGCAATTGCAAGCTAAAATTGTTTATCCAATAGAGATCTATCGGAAATTCTTTTCAGCTGAAGAACAGAATAATTGGTTTGAAGCAGCCGATAAACCTTTGCTTTCTGAATATTTAGATACCAAGCTAGTTAAAGATATCAACCCCAATATTCCTTCTGAATTTTCATTTGGTAAGGTGCGACAAACCGGTATAATTGATACCGATGTTTTGATAAAAGAATACCGGAAATATTTAGAAAATAATAGTAAAATTCAATTTGAAAGATTCGATTATAATGCTTTACAAATAAATGAGGATTCAGTGAGTTATAATGGCATCTCGGCCAGGCAGATCATCTTTTGTGAAGGTTTTGGAATGCAGCATAATCCTTTCTTTAATTACCTTCCACTGCGCGGAAACAAGGGTGAATACATTACCATTTATTCTGAAGAATTACAGCTCGATGAAGCGGTGAAATCTTCTGTATTTATTATTCCGTTGGGCAATAATTTATATAAAGTGGGGGCTACATATAATAATCAGGATAAAGACCCGCAACCGAGTAAAGAAGCCAGGGAAGAACTGGAAAAGAAAATTGAAAAACTTATTAGCTGTAAGTTTGAGGTGGTGGATCAGTCAGCGGGAATTAGGCCGGCCAGTAAAGACCGAAAACCAATGCTGGGTAGGCATCCTAAATATAAAAACCTCTATTGCTGCAACGGATTTGGTAGCCGGGGTGTTCTTATCTCTCCGATGGTATCAGAACAATTAATTGCACTTATTGAGGAGAATGTGCAGCTTCCACAGGAAATTGATTTACAAAGATTCAGTAAGAAACATTTTCCGGCTTAATTTTTACCTGCGGTTGGTTTGTAATGCAGAAATAAATTAATCCAGATATTCCTTGAAAGTCTAACAATTATGGGCATAAATACAACCAGTGTTCCTATAATCGCCCAAAAGGAAGTCATTAAACCACCGCCCAGAAAATAATAGGCGATTACAAAAGCGGCTACGGCAAATGCAATTCCCACCGCATAACTCACATACATGGCTCCAAAGAAGAAGGAAGGTTCTATTTTATACTTAGTGCCGCAGTTGGAACAATGCTCATGCATTTCAAAAATTCTAGCTAATTTATAAGGATTGCTTTCCAGATACATACTTTCTTCGTGACAAACGGGGCAGGTTCCCGTGAGTATACTATAAAGTTTAGTTCCTTTTAAAAATTTCATAATTGGTTGTCAGGGAGTTATAAGTTTTGCTGCGACTTTATATTGGGAGCGAACATATTTTTTTCACGTGGTAAATTTAGGCATATTTGCAAAAATAAAATCTACAAATGCTTAATATTCATAATCTCTCTGTTTCCTTTGGCGGAGAATATCTTTTTGAAGAAATAACCTTTAGACTTGGCGCCGGAGATCGCGTGGGTTTAATAGGGAAGAATGGTGCCGGAAAATCTACAATGCTGAAAATTCTTGCCGGGGAGCAGGAATACGATGAAGGCCAGATTGCGCGTGATAAAGAACTGAATATTGGCTTTTTAAAACAAGATATAGATTTTGAGCAAGGCCGAACTGTTTTGGAAGAAGCACAACAGGCTTTTGTTGAAATAAAGAAACTCGAAAAACAAATAGATGAGATCAATCACCAATTAGCTACAAGAACTGATTATGAAAGTGAATCTTACACCCAGCTTATCCAGGATTTAAGCGAAATCACACATACTTACGAAATTATTGGTGGTTATAATTATGAAGGCGATACCGAAAAGGTATTGCTTGGTCTCGGTTTTCAGCGTGAGCAATTTGATAAAATCACCGAAACATTTTCTGGAGGTTGGAGAATGCGTATTGAATTGGCGAAACTCTTACTTCAAAATAATGATATTCTGTTACTCGATGAGCCTACCAACCACCTTGATATTGAAAGCATCATCTGGTTGGAAAACTTCCTGAATAATTATTCGGGTTGTGTAATAATTGTTTCCCACGATAAAATGTTCCTGGATAATGTAACGAATAGAACCATAGAAATTTCGCTTGGACAAATTTACGATTTCAATAAGCCGTATTCAAAGTACCTGGTGCTTAGAGAGGAGTTAAGGCAGCAGCAACTCGCCTCGCAAAAGAATCAGCAAAAGGAAATTGAACAAACCGAAAAACTGATTGAAAAATTCCGTGCCAAAGCTTCAAAAGCTTCTATGGCGCAGTCGCTGATCAAGAAACTGGATAAGATAAATCGAATTGAGGTAGATGAAGACGATAATGCCGTGATGAATGTGAGCTTCCCAATTTCAGTGCAACCGGGAAAAGTGGTTATTGAAGCGGAAGGAATTGGTAAAGCATATGGGAATAACCAGGTTTTAAAGGATATAGACCTTTTAATAGAACGTGGGAGTAAAATTGCATTTGTTGGGCAGAACGGTCAGGGTAAAACCACGCTTGCCAAAATTATAATCAATGAAATTTCATATGAAGGAAATTTAAAACTCGGTCACAATGTTCAGTTGGGATATTTTGCGCAAAATCAGGCTGATTATCTGGAAGGTGAAAAAACCGTGCTTGATATTATGATTGATGCCGCCAACGAAAAGAACCGAAGCAAGGTTCGTGATATGCTTGGTTCTTTTTTGTTTAGAGGTGATGAAGTTGAAAAGAAGGTAAAAGTACTCTCCGGTGGCGAAAGAAACCGCTTGGCACTCTGTAAACTGATGCTACAGCCTTTCAACGTGCTTATAATGGATGAGCCTACCAACCACTTAGATATTAAATCTAAGAATGTGCTAAAAGAAGCATTAAAAAGGTTTGAAGGCACTTTGATAATTGTTTCTCACGATAGGGATTTCCTGCAGGGGCTAACTAACAAAGTGTACGAATTTAAGGATACCAAGATTAAAGAATATCTTGGCGATATCAATTACTTCTTAGATCAGCGTAAGCTCGAAGATATGCGTAGTGTCGAGAAAAAAGAAAAGGCTGCAAAAGTGCAAAAAGATGCTGCCGGTTCTAATAATAAAAAAGCCTACAAAGATCAAAAGAAGGTGAAATCTTTAAAGAACAGGTTAAGCAATACCGAATCCAAAATTACCAAGTTGGAGAAAGATCTGGAGACACGGGATATGGAATTAGCTACAAACTATGATGAAGTTTCTTCCAAACCCGGATATTTAGATAAGTATAAAACAAAAAAGAAAGAACTGAATTCCCTAATGAAAGAATGGGAAGAAATTCAAGAAAGTCTGGATGGGCTTGCTTAAACATTTCATATAATTTCAAGTTTAAATTAAACCAAATGGGCAAATAGGTGTCCTACACACATGGATAAACGCAAAATCATTCTTTCCATTCTTGGAGTCTTACTTATTGTTCTGGCCGTTTTTGGAGCTAAGGCAATTATTGATAGCAACGTAAAAGAGGTACCCGAAAACACCAAAGTAGTTAAAAATGTGTTTGTGCAAACTGTTGAGAACCGGAAAGTGCCTATTGTGGTTCCCGCCAATGGTAATGTCACAGCGCTTAAAAAACTGGAACTTTTTTCTGAAGTAGAAGGGATTTTTCAGGGTAGCAGTAAAGCCTTTCGCCCCGGACAGCGGTATAATCGAGGCCAGGTGCTTTTAAGGATTAATTCAGAAGAATATGCGGCAAGTGTACGTTCGGCTAAAAGTGAATTATTCAATAATATCACTTCTATTATGCCCGATCTTAGAATGGATTACCCAGATTCCTTTCAGAAATGGCAAAATTACCTGAATAATTTCGATGTTAACAGCACGACCCAAGCTTTACCGGAGGCAGATTCAGATAAAGAAAAATATTTTATTACCGGCCGTGGAATCCATTCGGCTTATTACGAGATAAAAAACCTCGAAGAACGTCTTCGGAAATTCAATATAATTGCACCCTTTGATGGGGTTTTAACTGAAGCAGCCGTAAATCCTGGCACTTTAGTAAGACCCGGCCAAAAACTGGGAGAATTTATAGATCCCTCGGTTTATGAACTGGAAGTTGCCGTTGGAAAAAAGTTTTCAGATTTGCTGAAAATAGGTGAAGATGTAGCTTTGCAAGACCTTGATGGTAACCAAACCTATTCAGGAACAGTAAGCCGCATAAATGCCAGGGTAGACCGGGCATCACAAACCATTCAGGTTTTTATAAGAATTGAAGATCCCAACATACGGGAAGGAATGTACCTGGAAGCTAAATTAGATGCCCGCGACGAAGAAAATGCAATAGAAATTGAAAGGGAGTTGCTAATAGATCGTTCTAAAGTTTATGTGGTAAGAGATAGTTTATTGGTTTTAAAAGAGATTAATCCTGTTTACTTTTCAAGTAATAAAGTCGTGATAAAGGGACTTGAAGATGGTGAGAAGCTTGTTTCAGCTCCTGTACCCGGAGCATATCCGGGAATGAAGGTGCAAATACAGCAAAAAAAGGACACTGCTAAAGCCGAGGAATTTTGAGAAAATTAATCAGTTATTTTATAAAATATGAGGTAGCCGTAAATGTGGTAATCCTCGCTTTTGTAATCTTCGGTCTTGTTGGCGTGTTCAGTTTAAATTCTTCCTTTTTTCCTTTAGAAGAATCGCGCATTATCAATATCAATGTAAATTATCCAGGTTCAGCTCCAGAGGAGATTGAAGAAGGGATTATTCTCAAAATTGAAGATAACCTCAAAGGTCTGGTAGGGATAGAAAGGGTGACTTCTACAGCGCGTGAAAGTGGGGGTTCGATTACTGTAGAAATTGAGCAAGATGAAGATATAGATGTTATGCTCACGGAAGTGAAAAACGCAGTAGATCGTGTGCCTACTTTTCCCGGCGGAATGGAGCCCCTGGTAGTTTCAAAAGAAGAAAGGGTTAGGCCTTCTATTAGTTTTGCCATTAGCGGCGAAGGTGTACCTTTGGTAACGCTAAAACGTATAAGCGAGCAAATTGAGAACGATCTAAGACAGCTCGACGGGATCTCACAAATCGAGATTTCTGGATTTCCCGAAGAAGAAATTGAAATAGCAGTTAGTCAGGACGATCTTTTAGCTTATAATCTAACTTTCGAAGAAGTTGCCAGAACGGTTGGTGCAGCAAATATTTTAAGTACCGGCGGAACCATTAAAACTGAAGCCGAAGATTACCTGATAAGGGCAAACAGCCGAAGTTATTACGCTGATGCGTTAAATGATTTGGTAATAAGATCTACAGCCACTGGGCAAACCACCCGATTAAGCGATGTTGCTGAAGTTCGGGACCAGTTTGGAGAGACTTCCAACTCTTCCTATTTCAATGGAAATATCGCTGTAAACGTTGCGATAAGTAATACAAATAATGAAGACCTTTTATCGGCTGCAAAAAAGGTAAAAGCGTATATAAAAGATTACAACGCGAAAAGCAGTAATATTAGCTTAGATGTTGTTTCAGATTCCTCAATTACATTAAGTCAAAGAACCCAGCTACTGTTGGAAAATGGTGCGATGGGAATATTTCTTGTCTTACTGTTCCTTTCTATTTTTTTAAATACCAGACTGGCATTTTGGGTAGCTTTTGGACTTCCAATTGCTTTTCTGGGGATGTTTATGTTCGCGGGGCAGTTTGGAGTAACAATTAATGTTTTATCTCTATTCGGGATGATTATTGTAATCGGAATCCTGGTGGATGATGGGATCGTAATTGGTGAAAACATTTATCAGCATTACGAAATGGGGAAAACTCCTGTTCAGGCAGCTTTAGATGGTACTATGGAAGTGATTCCCCCAATTATTTCTGCAATCTTAACTACGGTTTTAGCCTTTTCTACATTCTTGTTTTTGGATAGTAGGATTGGGGAATTCTTCGGAGAGGTTTCCACAGTCGTCATCCTTACCCTGGTAGTTTCATTGATAGAAGCACTTATTATTCTACCTGCCCATATAGCTCATTCCAAAGCTTTACAGGCTCGAAATCCAGAAGAGGACAGGAAGAAAAAAGGGCTGGCAAAGCTCTTTGTTAAAATGCGCGTGGTAAACCGAATTGGTGATCGCGTTATGAGTTATTTAAGGGATAAATTATATAGTCCTACGTTAAGGTTTGTGCTTAGGCAACAAATGCTTGCTTTAGGGATTCTGGTAGCGGTTTTAATTCTTACCATTGGCGCTATTGGTGGGAATTGGATTAGGGTAACACTATTTCCAAGTATTGCCAGCGACCGGGTGAGCATAGATCTTTTAATGGCTGAAGGGGTAAACCCAGAGAAAACAGATTCTATTATCTCTATGGTTGAAGAGGCTGCCTGGCGTGTAAATGAAGATTTTAGCAGTCGCCAAAGCGGCAATAAACAGGTGGTAGAAAATACTATAAAAAGAGTTGGTCCCGGAAATAACAAAGCCTCATTGCAGGTGAATTTACTCCCTGGGGAAGAAAGGGATTTTGGTTCGCCTGAAATCACTAATGCCATTAGGGATGAAGTAGGCCCTGTATTTGGGGTAGAGAACCTTACTTTTGGATCTGGAGGTAATTTTGGGGGAGATCCCGTTTCGGTTTCATTACTGGGGAATAATCTTCAGGAGCTGGAAGCGGCGAAGGAAGAATTAAAAGAAAATTTTGAGAATAATCCGCTTTTAAAGGATGTAAAAGATAATGATCCGCAAGGAATAAAAGAGATCAATATTAAACTCAAGGAGAGTGCTTATGCTCTTGGTCTTGATCTTAGCGAAGTAATGCGCCAGGTTAGAAACGGTTTTTTTGGAACCCCGGTACAGCGTTTTCAACGAGGTCAGGATGAAATTAGGGTCTGGGTACGCTACGATATAGAAAACCGTTCTTCGATAAATGATCTAGACGATATGCGCCTAACTACTCCTGGTGGTGACCGTGTTCCGTTTGATGAAATTGCTAATTACGAAATTGTAAGAGGTACCGAATCTATAAGTCACTTAGACGGGCTTCGGGAAATAAGGGTAAGCGCAGATATGGAAGATCCCAATGGTAGTTCTACAGAGATTCTTGCAAACATTAGGAGCGACGTGATGCCCGATCTGCTTTCTAAATATCCAAGTCTTTCTGTTTCTTATGAAGGACAAAACAGAGAAGCCAATAAATTAACCAGTTCTGCAGAAGGAGTTTTACCCGTTGTTTTATTCCTTATTTATGCGGTGATCGCTTTTACTTTTAGAAGTTATAGTCAGCCATTATTATTAATGATAATGATTCCTTTTAGTATTATTGGGGTGGCATGGGGTCACTGGATCCACGATTTTCCGGTAAATGTACTTTCTGCTTTGGGAATTATCGCTCTGGTGGGAATTATGGTAAACGATGGGCTGGTACTTATTAGTAAATTCAACGGAAACCTCCGTGATGGGATGAAATTTGAAGATGCACTTTATGAAGCAGGACGTGCAAGGTTTAGGGCTATTTTTCTAACATCCTTAACTACTATTGCCGGTATGGCGCCATTATTATTAGAAAAAAGCAGACAGGCACAATTTTTAAAACCTATGGCCATCTCTATTTCTTACGGAATCGCAATTGCTACGGTTCTAACCTTACTTTTACTACCCTTATTGCTATCTATTAGCAATAATATTAAAGTAGGCAGTAAATGGCTTGCTAGCGGAAACAGAGTAAGCAATGAAGAAGTTGAGCGAGCTATTAAAGAACAAAAAGAAGAAAAAGCACATGGAGAGATCGGGTAATTTAATGCTTGTGATCGCTATTCTTTTTATGGGCTCTCTTGTAGCTCAGGAAAAAGAAATTATAACCAAAGAAGAAGCTATAGCCCTTGCATTAGAGCGAAATTACGGTATAGAAATGGCTAATAATGAGGTGGAGATAGCAGAAAATAACCAGGGAATTCTTAATTCGGGTTATTTACCGTCGGTTACCGGCCGTGCAGGTGCTGGTTATGATCTTAATAACAGGTTTACAGAACCTGAAGAAGGTGAACCCTTAGACCAGCGTGGAATAGAGAGCAATTCTTATAATGCGTCTATAAATGTAGGATATACTTTATTTGACGGCTTAGGGAGATTCTACAATTACAAGAGCCTAAAAGAGCGGTATGATCTTTCTAAACTTCAAGCCCGGGAAACTATAGAAAATACCATGCTGCAATTACTATCGGTTTATTATGAAATAGCAAGACTTTCAGAAAATGTAGAAGTACTGGAAGATGTGCTGCAAACTTCAAAAGAACGGGTAACCCGGGCACAATATCAGTTTGATTATGGTCAGAGCAATAACCTGGTGGTACTTAATGCCAGAGTAGATGTAAATAACGATAGTATTACACTACTCCAAACACGCCAGCAGCTTCAAAATACCAAGCGGGATCTAAATGTTTTGGTTGATCGCCAGATTGCCGATAAGGACTTTGCGGTAGATACCACGGTTAATTTTATTCCGAAGTTACAACTGGAAGCCTACATTGAAGAGGCTGAAGCCAATAATGTTTCCCTGCTTCAGCTTGATAGGAACCTGGCAATTACAGATTACGACATTAAAATTAGCAAATCTGGTTATTTACCCACAATAGACCTAAGTGGGTCTTATGGCTGGAACTATAACCGAAGTGCAGCCACAGCTTTTTTTCCCGGAAGCAGGCAGAATAGTGATGGTATCTCTGGAGGAGTAAGCTTAACCTGGGATCTTTTTGATGGCGGCACCACCTCTGTACAGATTCAGAATGCTAAAATAAACCACGAAAATCAGGAATTACAAAAGAAACAGGTAGCACTGGGAATTAGAAGGGATATTGCCAATGCTCTGGGGAATTATGAAAACAGGTTATATATCTACCGGGTGCAGGAAGAAAACGTGGACACCAACCAGGATAACTTTGAGCGTTCCCAGGAGCAATTTAATCTCGGAAGAATTACCTCTATTGAATTCAGGCAGGCCCAGGTTAATTTGATAGATGCAAAAACAAGTCTTAATCTTGCTAAATATGATGCCAAGATTGCAGAATTAGAATTGCTCAAACTCACTGGCCAATTGTTGAATATTGAATTATAAATATGTTTGAACATTTTTTTCAATGTCCATATTGCTGGGAAGGGATTTCTGTATTATTAGATCCTTCGGTAAGCAGACAAACCTATATTGAAGACTGTGAGAACTGTTGTAACCCTATTGAAATTACAGTAGCATTCAGCGAGAATGAACTTCAAACTTTTGAGGCAAACAGTATTGAACAATAATTAATGCTTTAATTTACTGAAATCCAGTATCACTTAACCTCTCCTATTTTTCTTCAAATTTTTATTGAAAAAGCTTTGTTGAAACTTAAAAAGAATCTTATATTTGCAGTCGATATCGCGGGATAGAGCAGTAGGTAGCTCGTCGGGCTCATAACCCGAAGGTCACTGGTTCGAGTCCAGTTCCCGCTACTAGCAAAGACAAGGCTTCACAGAAATGTGGAGCCTTTTTTTATTTCATATAGTACAGAATAAGTACAGAATATCGGATCAAGCCTAATTGTTGTGTTTAAGCAAAAATTGTAGTTAATCTGTACAGAAAGAATTCTACATTTTTCACTCCTCTAAATTGAGCCCTAAACGCTTTTATCTTTGCATTGAAGGATTCTGCTGA
>Ga0307486_1000104_pt1 | contig 96060 bp, 98 predicted proteins | sample CBIW02metaG_FD_203663 | JGI IMG/M metagenome (GOLD analysis project Ga0307486, IMG submission 203663) | Sea-ice brine microbial communities from Beaufort Sea near Barrow, Alaska, United States - CBIW 0.2 | ecosystem: Environmental > Aquatic > Marine > Coastal | place: USA: Alaska | collected... | reverse complement strand
TACCTGCAATTATACCTCAATGAGTTCGTTTACAAGTTAAATAGACGATATTTTGGGGACAAAATATTTGACAGGTTAGTCATAGCAAGCATTACAGCAAGTGGACATTAAACGGATATACAAATAAGATTTTCATGAAATGCAGTCACGGTAGCAATTTATCTATTTTTTTGCGATAATTCAAGCACTTTTTCAATCGCAGGGTCATTTTCATTGATCAATTTTTCAAAGGCTGTGGTGCCATATAATTGCTGGGCAATTACTGCTTTTAGGTATTGTTTTAATAATGCTTTTTGGTTGTTTACATTAAGCCGAATATTGGCGTTACCTACAAACCTAACAAAATCCTGCACCATCTCTTCTGCGATAATTACTTCACTTTCAAAATCTTCACGCTTCACATTATTGTAAAAAGCACGGTTTTCTTCGAGAACATTAAAAATAAACCGACTCATATAACCACCGTGTAACAATAGTTTAATATTGTTTCGATCATTATTACTATCCAGTGGAATAAAAATATCTGGAATAATCCCACCACCGCCATAAACCACTTTTCCTTTGGGGGTTTCGTACCTAAGCGAATCGTCTACATTTATACTATCGGCGCTATTGAGTTCACCATTTTTATAACGGCGCATATAATCTTTAAAGTAGCTTTCATTTCCGTTATCGTAAGGTTTTTGAATAGAACGGCCGGTTGGGGTGTAATAACGGGCAATCGTTAATCTCACCGCACTGCCGTCACCCAGTTCCATTTCGCGTTGCACAAGGCCTTTCCCGTAAGATCTTCGACCTACAATTGTGCCGCGATCATTATCCTGTAGGGCGCCGGCCACAACTTCACTGGCAGAAGCCGAATTTTCGTTAATAAGCACATAAAGCCCCCCTTTTTCCAAAAGGCCTTTTCGTCGGGAATAAGTTTCTTCTACCGCACCGCTTTTGTTTCTGGTATAGAGAATTAATTTTTCATCTTCCAGAAATTCATCTACGATTTTTATCGCTTCGGAAAGATAACCACCTGGATTGTCTCTAAGATCTAATGCTATTTGATTCGCACCTTTTTTCTTGAGTTCTTTAAGTGCGTTTTGAAATTCCTTGTAGGTGGTTTCAGAAAATCTATTCACTTTAATATAACCCAGTTTGGGAGATAGCATATACGCCGCATCTACACTTTTTAAAGGAACCCGGCCACGTTTTACTTTAAAAGTAAGCAGGTCTTTAATTCCTTTTCTTTTAACTTTAAGCGTAACCCGGGAATCTTCTTCTCCTTTTAGGTGTTTGGTGAGAGAATCATTGGTAATATTTTTATTGAAAAGTGGGGTGCCATCGGCATAAAGAATGCGATCACCGCCGCGAATTCCTATTTTTTCACTCGGACCGCCTTCCAGCGCCTGGATCACGACCACTGTATCGTTAACATTGTAAAAACTTACGCCAATCCCTACAAAATCACCCTGCATATTTTCTATTACTCCTGCATATTCTTCCTTCGGAATATATACTGAATGAGGATCCAGATTTTCCAGGATTCTATTCACCGTAAGATCTACAATACTATCGGTGTTTACATCGTCTACATACTCATAATCTATGTAGTCTATAAGTCGGTTAAGTTTTTGTTTTTTAGGGTTTGAAGAAAATAAGGCATCAGAAGAAGAAAAATCCAGTTTTCCACCCAGCAGAACACCGGCAGCGCAAGCTGTGGCCAGAAGAATAGGGATTAATATTTTTTGCCTGGTATTCAATCTTCTAAATCGTTTATTTGTTCAATGTTTACACCTGCTTTTTCAAGAAATTCCAGCCCGGAATTATCTTTATAGTCTATATGGTAAACCAACCTGGTAATCCCCGCTTGGTGAATTAACTTACTGCATTCCTTGCAGGGTGACATTGTAATGTAAAGTGTAGCACCATTGCAGGATTGGGTAGAACCTGCAACTTTTAAAATAGCATTGGCTTCAGCATGTAGCACATACCATTTGGTGTAGCCTTCGTCATCTTCACAAAAATTCTCAAACCCTGTAGGTGTGCCGTTATAACCATCAGAAATTATCATTCTATCTTTTACAATAACTGCGCCAACTTGCTTTCGTTTACAATGTGATAATTTACTCCATTCGCGGGCAATTCTTAAGTAGGCTTTATCGTATTTTAATTGTTTTTTCTTATCCATGAACGGTATTTTCCGGCTTTAAAAGCTCGTTTTTTCGCTTTAAATTTTAAGTCACTAATTTATTAAATAGCCTGAAAATTTTCCTGAAGAATCGGTAAAATAATTCCGATCACTATTGCTGAAGTTACTAATACCCAGTCTCTTTTGGAAACCGAAAGGATGTTTTGAGCAATAAAAGCAAGAATCATTACAGCAATCACTACAATAACCTGCGCGGTTTCTATACCCAGGGCAAATTCCAGTAGGGGTAGGAGTTTACTTTCAGTATTGGAGGCCACCATTTTAAAATAAGAAGAAAAACCAAGGCCGTGTATTAAGCCGAAAAAAACGGTGGTAAAAGACAGTAAATTATGATTTTTATTGCGTTCTTTTTTGCTTGCAGTAAATATATTATAAAGAGCAGTTACAATAATAGTAACCGGAATTAGCAATTCTACCCAGGCTGAATCTACTTTTACAATTCCATAAACCGAAAGGAATAAAGCCAGGGTATGCCCAATGGTAAATAAGGTAACCAACCAGAGAATTCGTTTCCAGCTGCTAAAACTGTAAGCGGCAACCAGTACAATTAAAAATAAAATGTGGTCGTAGGCTTGCCAGTCAAGAACGTGTTCCAGACCTAATCTAAAGTACAGCCAGAATTGGGACATAACTAAAATATTAGAAAAACCCGAAAGTACAACTAATTCAGAAAATTGCAAAAGCTTTTAAAGCTACCATCTTTTCTCACGGAAGGGTTGTTTTTGGGAAGTTTCACATTAATGTAAAGCTCTGTTTGAAATTAATTTCTACGGAGAAAAGCTAATGTTTAAAAGTTTTAATTTTCACTAAAAGGTCATACGTTTTTGTCTTGATTATCTGGGTTTTATGCACCGAAAACCCGAACATTAACGTTGGTTTAAAAAATGTTGAATGAGATTTAAGGTAGTTTTGCTTGTTAAGTGAATTTTGAAATGCTTTGGTATTAAGATTAAATAATCCTTCCGTAAGCAGTGACCAGATTTGATTTACCGATAAAAAACAAATGACTATGAAGAAGAATCTAATGAATATGCAGTGTCTTGACATTTATCTTTCCTCGCTAAGTGTGGAAGAATACAAAGAAATTGAAGATGAGATTAGGGTTTCTGATATTAAGCTAATGCCCCTTCATAGCTGGGATATTTATAACGATCATTATGCACGACAATTGTCACTTTTAAAACAACAGCATGCCATTAATTCCTTTAAAGAGTTAGCGAAAAAGTTTGAATGGAAAAATGATTTTGATGCGGTATTTGAAAACAAAACTTTTGATGCTTTGGTTCTTACCAATCAGGAAGCTAAAATACAATGGGTAAGTGAAGGTTTTACTGAAATGACCGGTTATAGTAGTAGCTATGCATTAAATAAAACCCCTCGTTTTTTGCAGGGAAAAGAAACCGATAGGGCTGTTTTAAATCGAATTAAGCGCAAATTATCACGTGATGAGCCTTTCACAGAAGTTTTGGTTAACTATAAAAAAGACCAGACGTCTTATAAATGTGAGATTAGTATCATTCCGTTAATCAATGAAAGAACAACGCATTATTTGGCCCTGGAGCGCCAGCGCCAGGCCGTTTAAAATTGAAATAAACTGAAAAATCCGGTAAGCAATTAAGATTACGGAGTTTTTTAGTTAGTGTTTATTCTCGAAATTGATTTATAAGCTTTTAAATCTACTGCTTTAAGTATCTTTATTGTACTCAAACATAGATATGGAAGCTAGCAGTTTTGATTTCTGGATGTTCGCTGCAGGCCTGGGGATTTTTCTCTTTGGGATGCATCATCTTGAGCAAGGACTAAAGGGATTAACCGGCAAGGCATTTAGAAAGTTACTTCAGCGTTTCACCAACAGAAGCTGGAGAGGGATCATTACCGGTACAGTAGTTACGGCTATTTTACAGAGTAGTTCTATGGTAACGCTTTTGGTTCTGGCATTTATGGGAGGAGGAATGATAGGCTTAAAAAATTCCCTTGGGGTTGTGTTGGGAGCAAACCTGGGTACTACTTTTACTGCCTGGATGGTAGCTGCCCTTGGTTTCAAAATGAATATTGCCGATTTTTCCTTTCCATTTCTGGCAGTAGGGATCTTAAGCTACTTGTTTTTTAATTCCCGGCCGGTTCTTAAAAGCTTGGGCGGATTTCTGGTAGGTTTTGGTTTGCTTTTCCTGGGTCTAGACTATATGAAAGACTCTATAGAAAGTATCGCTACCCAGGTAGATATGGCCGGGATTGCTTCCTATGGCCTATGGGCCTTCCTTCTGGTTGGAATCGTTATTACCGCTTTATTACAATCTAGCTCGGCCTTAATTGTGATCATTTTAAGCGCGTTAAATGCTCAGCTACTCGATATTTACCAAGCGGTGGCGATGATAATTGGCGCTAATATTGGTACTACGGCCACAATGATCATTGGCTCCCTTGGTGGCACCGCAGATAAAAAAAGATTGGCATTGGCCCACCTGATCTTTAATATAGTTGCCGGATTATCTATCTTTTTCTTTATAAAAGAATTGGTAAATTTCACTTATTCAATTTTTAAAATAAGCGACCCGCTGATGGAATTAGTGCTGTTGAACTCCCTTATCAACCTGTTCGGTATTCTTTTATTTTACCCTTTTCTTAAACCCTTCACTAAATTTCTAAAAAGTCTGTTCGCTAAAGCTGTTCCCCAGGGTGAAACCTTATTCATTAAGAATATTCCTTCTGAAGTGCCTGATGTAGCCATAAAAGCACTTGATAAGGAACTGAATCAAATCTTCTTTTATACCGAAGCCTTTATTCTTGATTGTTTTCAAATACAACCAAAAGATAAAAACAGGGAATCGCGATGGAAGAAAATATTTAGCAGCGCCACAAACCTCACCAGGAAATATGAAAAAATTAAACGTCTGGAAGATGAACTCACGGTTTATTATGCCGAACTCCAGGAGAAAAATTTAAGTATTGAGGAAGCCCGTCAACTCACTGCGAGTATGATGGGATTGAGGTCTATGATCTATGGCGCCAAAGATATAAAGGATGTAATGCATAACATCAGTTTTATTTTGGATAGCGATGATAAACTGGGAGCGGAAATTCTAAAAAGATCAAGTAACCATATAAACATTAGCTTACAGGAGATTCATAAATTTATCAATGAGGAAGAGGTTGATACTGGGTTTCACACAAATCTACCCACCATGTGGTTAAAAGAAAATGAAGATTTTTATAATAAAACCATAAGCTATCTTTACGAGCATTTAAGCCACCGTAAAAAAAATGCGGTACCGGTATCTACCTTGACCAATGTGATACAGCAAACTCATTCTTCAATCGATAATCTTTGCAGTTCCATTATTTATTGGAAACTAGAAAAGGGGACAACCCTGGATAATTCAGAAACCGTAAAGGTAAAACCGCAGGTTGAAAATTCGATTGATTCTTAACCAGACATCCTGCTCACAATAAAAACGGCAAGAAGAATACTAACTAGCAGAAACAGGAATTTTAAAAAATTTGCTAATCGATCGTCTTTCATTATGCTAAAGATTTAGAAATCTCTATAACATAAAGTAGGTTTGTAGGGGAATTTAAGATAGGGGATTTTTTATAGATAAATAAAAAGCCCTTGAAAATCAGAGGTTCTAGAATTATTCGAGGCGGGAGGGCCTTTCTTTAGATAATCTACGGCACAGCCGGTCAGATCTTTAAATCTTCGAATGATGCAGCAAATGAGGCAGTATTAAGTCGCCTATTTAGTTAGTGAGATCCACTATCGTGCAGCAATTGATGAAGGCTTAGTACAAGGAAGAAACCTTAGAACCTTTATAGTCGATGATTTGGAAATTCAACTGGTAAAAAAGTAACGAATCCTACTTTGGTTCATTAGATTGAACATTATAATCCCAACTCAGCCTCAATAAGGATACTCCCTGCCGTGGTAGTTTCATTTCCACTACAGCCTGACCATTCTCAGTTTTTAGCCATTTTGGGGAAGTTAATAACTCCAGTTGTCCGGCTGCTTCCAGTAATCTGTATTGCTCCGGGCTGGGATCCTGAGGTGACCCCATATCTAACCAAACCTGATATGAATTACTATTCTCATCATCAATGCGATAATGCTGTAATAACACGTTATCTGCAGGAATTCCGTCCATTGCAATTTTTATAGGCAAAGATGGAGCCTCCCTGTCATTATCATGATAGTGCCAGACCATCACTGATGCTGAATGATCATCTTTGGTGGCAAGGGCACCAATATCTGGTTGATCCCCTTTAACGCCCGACTCAATTATGTTTCCAACATCATAAGCATATTCACTGTTAACTTCTACTCTATCCCCAGTCATCATACCGAACATTCTAAATACATTTAATACAGGTTTATCTACACCGTTGGTAGCCATAGCTCGAAATCCTGCAAACCACGGCTGGTTTTCAAATTCGAAACCCCATGTGACAGCCCCTAGTAAATTAACATCATGCCGGTCTGCCAATTCATATTTTCGAGCAAATGAAGCAGCTGTATAGCTCGAATACATTGTCCCATTACGATAATCATTATGTGGATAATCTGCCACGGAGCACGCGGCACATCCTTCTGGATCAGACTCTCCTATAATAATAGGTAAATCTTTTAATTCGGGATAAGATGCCACTATCTCAAACCCTTTTTCCAGATCATTCAACTGTCGTCCCATATTCATTTGAACTTCTCCGTCTACTAATTCGGGGGCTCCTTTAGCGTGATAAGAAATAAAGTCAATAGGTGCACCTTTTTCGCCAGTTACATAATTTTCCCCATTAACTACGTGATCTAGAAAAGTTTTGAGGAATATTGCTGCTTCATCCCAACCAGGTCCTGTAGTTTCAGGCCCTCCCATTTTCGCCGTTGGTAAAGCACGTTTCACGGCATCCGCTGTATAATCATATAGCTTAATATATTCTTCAGTAGTTCCCTGCCAGTACCCAATGTTCGGCTCATTCCATAGCTGCCAGTACCAACTCTCCACTTCTTCTTTTCCATACCTTTCAACACTATGTTGTACCCATTGGTAGACAAGTTCAGCCCATTTTTCATAATCATTTGGAGGATAGGCCCATCCAGTATAAATATCTTCATATGCAGCCCCGGGTTCCCAATAATGTCGATATGGTTCCGGATTTGTTGATAAGGCTTTAGGCATAAAGGCTATCTCTACCATTGGTTTCATCCCTCTCTCAATATATGTGTCAAATATTTTATCCACAATAGTCCAATCGTAAATAGGATTTCCATCCTCATCTTCAGTATAAGCGTTAGAAGAACCCCACTTTAAATCCGTGCGCGATCCAATATCTGTATTTAATAAGCTGTGAGCTCTCACGTACACGGGAACAGAGCTTAAGTCGGCAATCTCCGAGAGCAGCTTCTTCCCATCTTTCATGTAGGTATAATTGGGTTCATCATAGCCCCACCAAGCCCAAATAGGCTTCATCGCACCTTTCTTCTCATCAAAATCCACCGTGATAGAAACCTGCTTTAAATCATTCTGAGCTATTTGAGCAATACTGGAAGGGGAAATTATTAAAATTAATAAAGAGATGGCATTTGCCATTACTCTATAGCACCTAAGTTGTTTCCGTTTCATAAGTCAGGGTTGTTAGTTTTTTGATCATGGCGTTGAACACCTTGTCCAACATACTTTTGGTCAGTGAGCGCCAATTGAACTCCTATTCCGCAAAATTATTATGACGTTGAGCATTTGATGGGCAGCTAAGAAAATATTTTTCCAAACTATTTAAATGTTCGTTACACACGAATGAATATACAATTTTTGGATTAAAAATCTGTTGATCGAATTAAAAAGTGTTTCCATTTTCATATGAATTTTTGTACAGAACAGAAGAAATTTGAGAACTGGCTTTAAAAAAACTGTGAATTATATCTTAAAAAAATGGAGAAAATGCGATATTGTACCTCCGAACTTCTGAAAAATGAATAAAAATTTGATTTCAAAGGTTTCAATAAAGACCTTAATTATAGTTACCCTATTATCCTGCTTTGGATGTTCTTCCGAAAAGTCGCCACAATGGCAGCCTTTGTTTAATGGGGAAGATCTTGAAAATTGGCAGGTTAAGATCACAGATCATGAATTGAATAACAATTTTGGGAATACCTTTAGAGTCGAGGATGGCCTGCTTAAAGTTAGTTACGATAATTATGATGATGGGTTTAATGAGCAATTCGGACACCTCTTTTATGAGGAGCCTTTTTCTTCCTATTTAATAGGAGTAGAATATCGCTTTGTTGGAGACCAGGCAGCTAATAATCCGGGATCCTGGGCTCTACGGAATAGCGGCATTATGGTTCACGGGCAGGAACCGGAGACTATGGAACAGGATCAGGATTTTCCTAACTCAATTGAAGTTCAATTATTGGGCGGGAACGGAACAGATGATCGACCTACTGCAAACTTATGCACACCTGGGACTCAGTTTGTAAAGGATGGTGAAATCATAAAGCAACATTGTACCAATTCTTCCTCACCAACATTTCATGGGGACCAGTGGGTGCGGGTAGAAGTTTTGGTATTAGGAGATTCTAGTATTACTCATTATGTAAATGGTGAAGAAGTAATGCAATATCAAGACCCACAAACCGACACAGGAGAACTTTTATATAAAGGAACTATTTCGCTACAAAGCGAAAGCCATCCTGTTGAATTTAGAGAAGTGGAGATTATTAATCTTGAGGAATATAAAGATGATCCGGAAAAACTTGAAGCAGTTATTGAGAAACTTATGGCCCAAAAACGGGTAGCAGAGCAATAATTTTTTACTTACCAATTTTCTTTTATACAGACTCGACAAATTATGCAATACCACGGGTCAATGTTTTTTAGAGCATTACTCTGCTTTTTTATCTTCTCCACCTTCTTGAGCTGTAGGAATGATGTTGAGGAATTCCCTCCTTCCCCACCTACTTTTACACTTTAATCATTGTGATAATAGTAACCAGCTTTAGTGTTTTTTAGGCTACATTAGAATGTTTGTTGACTAGTAATGTTATTCACTTTTGGTTACATTTCATAGAATGCTTTAATTCCAAAAACTTTTTTTCAAATTCTTTAGTTTTATGAAATTGGGTTTTCTCCACTTCAAAATAACGTAGCTGATTTTTGGTAAACTGCGCGCCAATATTAATATCAGCCATAAGTTGCTGCAATTGCTGTACAATTTTTTCTTTCCATTTGAATTTTTGTCCAGAATAAGTAACATATCTAATAAATAGAAAATCATCACAATCCCTCACTCAGGTAACAACCGTAAGATCTATATTATCACTTTTCACAATCCTACGCCCATTGAAAGAGCAATTACATTCAAATTCAGCAAGGTCATTAGTAATTTCCTTCTTATCAAAAAGATTCGAAAGAGAATTTTCTTATCCTTTCCCTCTAGACAGGTAATTAATTTTACCTGATTTAATATAAAAAAATCGGCACGGGTTTCATAGGAGCGGGAAGTCGGTTTACCAAGGATGGCAATTTCTTTTCCTTTATCAAAATATTTTTCCGGAAAGCTCCACCTGTCCTTTAAGGAGTAGAACGAAGGAGTGAAAAGTGACCAGTTATTCTTGTTCTATCCTCAAGGACTAGTCTAAACCAGTAATCGTCAGAAGGCATAGCTTTACCATTATATGTTCCATCCCATCCTTTACTTTGGGGATCGAGTTTATTTAGGAGTTTACCATATCGATCATAAATGAGTATTGGAGCTTCATACTGATTTGATATTCCAACAAGATTCCAGTAATCGTGATATCCGTCACCATTGGGAGTGAAATATTCCGGAATGCCAAATAAAAGTAACTCCAGGGTGCTTTTGCCACAGCCATTTTTATCATTGGAAAAAAGGGTATGTGTTCCAGGGGAGACATTATAAAATCTTGCTTCATCCTGATAAGCACCTGTAGAATCTTCCAGTGCAAATTCATAATTACCATTTCCCAACAATTCCAAATCAAGAATCTCAATCTCATATGAGTCTCCGGTAGCAGTAATCTTTATATTGTTCCGAGTTAGATTAGCTGGCCCGGAATCAACGATTTCAATGGTTTTTGTTTCCGAAATACAACCTCCATCAGAAATAGCGAAAACTGAATATATTCCAGGCTCTTCAATGGTAATACTGGTTTGATTACTAATTATATTGCCGGTTTTATCAAACCACTCATAGGAGTAATTTCCTGCAGCATTCAATATTTCCAACTCAAAGTATGGCTGTAAGCTGCAAACCTGTCCTGATTCATTCAAATTAAATTCGGGTATTTCTTTGACTACAACCTGTACATATGGTCCTATAGAATAGCAGGCATTTGTATTATCGTTTTCAATCCTCACAAAAACATCCTGAACGTAGGGTACTTCGTTGATAAAGTTTCCTTCATCAGAGATAATGTTTGTTTTATTTAAGGCGTCATCGGCGGTTTGATAAAATGTGATTGAAAAGTTTTGATCATCAGGTAAGTCATCCAGTAGTTGAATTCTAGCCTCCCTAAGGTTGAAACTATGAAAACCATTTGACACTTCGTCATCATCACATGAACTTAACGTGTATAAATAACCATCAGGTAGAGAAGAAGTAGAAACTTTGAGATTTATCTGAGCAATTTCATAACAGGGTGATTCATTGCTAATTCTAACATAAATGCTACGATTTCCAGAATTGTTTTGTTCAAGTTCTTGCAACTCATTTTTTTCCTGTTCAGCGTCTTCCCGTGAAGAGTAAAAATCAAAATTGTAAGCAGTATCTGTGTTCAGCAATGGGATAGCTTCTTCCAGATAAAATGTTGAAGTGGGATTTGAGGTATTAGGATTTGCGCAATTGGTAAGTCTTACTTCTGAAGTTGCGTTAATTTTATCATAATACTGAGCTGTGATTTTCTTTCTAGGTCCTTCAGAGCATCTATCAGACCCTGCAGAAACATAAAAATCTGTTGTAGAATTCAGTACAGGATTATAACTATCACCTTCGTATATAGGATTTCCACCGGTTTCTGTAGTGAACCAGTATACTTTTCCAATATCTGAAGTTGCGCTAAGTCTTACTTTACCCCGCCCACAAGAATAATCACTTTTGATTTCTATTAATTCTGGTACAGAAATTCTAGTACTGGCTGAAATATTGATTTCAGGATCACCAGGCATACCACCATATTCTACAATATATCCTTTAGGGTGATACACCCCGGGAGGGTCTCCATTAACTCGAAGATCATTCCAAGCACCTCGGATTCCAACTGATGGATCTGTGATATGCAAATAATCCTCACCTGGGCCACCATGAGCATTGTCTGGCTGGTTAATATTCCAAAAGGCAAAATTAGGGGTTGATCCGGAATTTCCACCATTCCAAAATACAAGCCCTCCATTCAAGCCTTCAGGTCCAGTAACCCATTTCCACAAGCCTTCCGTATCCTCGTCAGTACCTCCTAACCAACCAGCACCTTCTGATTGTTCCCCTCCTAATTGTGCTTCTTCAACCGAGGTGATTGTGGCCAGATATCCTTGTAAACCATAGTATGAACGTTGTTCGGCTGCATTTTTTGCCTCTGTCCAGGATATTCCTTCATGAGAAACGAATTCATAATAGTGTCCTGTAGAAGGAAGGTAGTTGGCCTGACCGGTTGTGACTGAAAATACACGCTCTCCACTTATTGTAATATCGGTACTTTGAAAATTCACATTACGTACAGCGTTGATAAGATCCTTTAAAGCCCCCCCGGAATTCAAGTTTAATTGAAGTTTCCCTGTAGCCTGATTCCAATTTGAAGAAATTTTTGGATGATTACCTTTCAAAATGAGCTTCTCATTTTGTACATCATATCCTTCAGAAATTTGGAGGTATACTGTATTTATTGGTGAGGAAGATGGGTTTTGAATATCAAAACTAGTGGTAATTGGTATCGTTGATGATGGGCAATATATTTGATTCCCGCTTGCAATAAGTGTGGGAGATTGAGCTTGGCTTAATGTGCTAATACAAAATATAACCAAACTTGAAAATATGTAAAAATAGGGTTTCATGAGTTCAAATTGCGAATTCAATTTCCAACTAATTTAAATAAATAAACGTAAAAAACACACCTATCAATTAGAAAAGGACTATCTCATAAACTAAGAACTGGAAAGATGCATTTAAATACTCGAAAATGTTTAGATGAATACTTTACAGAGTTATTTGATTTTCAAAAAACCGATTTAGATAATGATTGGTAAGATCAATTAAAGTTAGAATTTTTCAGAATGTCGGCACTATGTCGGCACAAATTAAAACGCCCTATCTACAAAATACTGTAAATAGGGCGTTCTATTGAATTAAAAGTACTCGAGGCGGGAATCGAACCCGCACAACCGAAGTTACTGGATTTTGAATCCAGCGCGTCTACCAGTTCCGCCACTCGAGCAAGTGGACGGCAAAAGTAAAAAATTTTTCTCATCCCCAAATGTTTTTTTCGAATTTTAAAAGTCTGACTCAAAACTTATTCGTGATGTGTGAAAGGAATTAATTTCTAAATTTGCACCACAACAAACAACATTCATACTAAAACAACACAACATGCCCAACCTAATTCCCGAGGCCAAAATTTTTTCCTGTACGCAAAGCAAAGCTTTAGCTGAAAAAATAGCGACCGCTTACGGCACGAAACTAGGAAATGTAATTACTTCTACTTACAGCGATGGCGAATTTCAGCCTTCTTTTGAAGAATCGGTTCGAGGATCGCGAGTTTTTATTATTGGATCTACCAACCCTGGAACGGACCACTTAATGGAGATGCTTTTAATGCTAGATGCTGCTAAAAGAGCTTCAGCAAGACATATCACGGCGGTGCTTCCGTACTTTGGATGGGCACGCCAGGATAGAAAAGATAAACCAAGAGTGCCAATTGCGGCAAAAATGATAGCCAGCATCCTGGAAACCGCGGGTGCTACCAGAATTATCACCATGGATCTGCACGCCGATCAAATTCAGGGATTCTTCGAAAAACCCGTAGATCATCTTTATGCTTCCACGGTTTTTCTTCCATATTTAAAGAATTTAAAGTTAGATAACTTAACGGTTGCCTCGCCAGATATGGGTGGTTCTAAACGTGCGTATGCGTATTCAAAAGCATTAGAAAGCGACGTGGTAATTTGCTATAAGCAAAGGGCAAAAGCCAATGTAATCTCGCATATGGAGCTTATTGGTAATGTAGAAGGTAAAAATGTGGTTTTGGTAGACGATATGGTGGATACTGCCGGAACCCTTACTAAAGCAGCCGATTTAATGATGGAGCGCGGCGCGAAAAGCGTACGTGCAATTTGTACCCACCCGGTACTTTCTGGCGGAGCTTATGATAAGATTGAAAACTCTAAACTGCAGGAATTAATTGTTACCGATTCTATACCCCTAAAGCAAGAAAGTCGAAAAATTGAAGTGGTGAGTTGTGCCAATCTTTTTGCCGATGTTATGAATAGAGTACACCACAATAAATCCATCAGTTCTAAATTCGTTATGTAAACGAAGACTGTCTGACTATAATTAATTTACTTTCTATTTCTTAGATGGAATTTTCAATAAGAATCTTCTTTTTAAAGAATTTTAAGTCAGGGTTTTATAGAAAGGAAAAAAGCATTACTTTTGCAGCCTAAAATTTTTCAACAATGAAATCAATTACGATCAACGGATCTAAAAGAGAAAGCGTAGGAAAGAAAGCCACGAAGGCCCTACGTAATGCTGGACAGGTTCCTTGCGTATTATACGGGGGAGATGCCAAGCCGTTGCATTTTGCAACAGAAGAAATTTCGTTTAACGACCTTGTGTACACCCCAGATGTGCATACAGTGGAAATTAAGTTTGGAGATGGCGAGAAGTTTAACGCTATTCTTCAGGACATTCAATTCCACCCGGTTACCGATGCTATTTTGCACGTAGATTTCTACCAGATTAGTGATGATAAACCAATCACTATGGAAATTCCTATCCATACCGAAGGTATCGCGAGAGGTGTTAAAAATGGTGGTGTTTTACGTTACAACCTACGTCGTTTAAAAGTAAAAGGTTTGGCCAACGAATTGCCAGATTATATTACTGCAAACGTTACCAAACTTAAAATTGGTCAAAAACTTTATGTTACTGCGGTAGAAGATGAGACTTACGAAATTCAGCACCCAGATAACACAGTAATTTGCCAGGTAAGAACTTCACGTAACATTGTTGCCCTTGAGGACGACGAAGATGAAGATGAAGTGCCAGCAGACGAAGTACCATCTACTGAAACAAGTGATGAGGCTGCAGTTAAAGAAGGAGAAGATAATTAATCTTTTCTTTTTTCAGCAAAAAACTAAAAGCATCCCAAACGGGGTGCTTTTTTTGTTTCCACTCACTAAGTGAAATTTAAAATAAACTGTTGTTTTCTATCAAAATTTCTTTTGGGCTTGCCCCGGCGTAGTTTACTAATTTGTCTCTCAATCCTTATAAAAATCCTTTAGTTAGATATTTTAATAATTTTATCTTTACCAAAACAAATGCTATGCTGTCTTTCTTCGGAAGAATACTCAGTAATAAAAAGCCCCAGGAAGAAGAACAAGATCCTATGAAGAAATTTTTGATCGCCGGGTTGGGAAATCCCGGACCTAAATACGAAAATACCCGCCATAATGTAGGTTTTAAAATTCTTGATTATATAGCCGAAAAAGAAGAAGTAAGTTTTTCTACGGAAAAATTGGGAGATGTAGCCCAGTTTAAATTCAAAGGGCGAACCTTTGTGCTGCTGAAGCCATCCACTTATATGAATTTAAGCGGTAAAGCCGTAAATTATTGGCTTCAGAAAGAAAAAATATTAATAGAAAACCTTCTGGTGATTACTGACGATCTTAATTTGGCTTTTGGGACTATTCGCTTAAAAACCAAAGGCAGTGACGGTGGGCATAACGGATTAAAAGATATCCAGAACACTTTAAACACCACAAAATACAATAGGTTTAGATTCGGGATTAGTGACGAATTTTCCAAAGGCCAGCAAATAGATTATGTATTGGGAGAATGGGGAGAAGAAGAGAAAAAGCAATTGCCGGAACGCTTTCAGAAATCGGCCGATTTGGTAAAATCTTTTGGAACGGCAGGCGTTTCAAATACAATGAATTCTTTTAACGGAAAATAGGTTGGGCTTGAAAATACATAAAGGAGCAAATGCTTTTAAAGGTGAAAAACAAACCGTAGTCACCATTGGTACTTTTGATGGGGTTCACGCCGGTCACCAAAAAATTATAAAACGTCTTGTAGACGCCGCGAAAATCGAGAATCTTGAGTCGGTGATCTTTACTTTTTTTCCACATCCAAGAATGGTTCTGCAAAAAGAAAGCGGATTAAAACTTATAAATACCATAAAAGAACGTACCGAAATCCTGGAAGGAACCGGAATAGATCATTTGGTAGTGCATCCATTTACTCAGCAATTTTCAAGGCTTACAGCGCAGGAATTTGTACGTGATATTTTAGTAAATCGTTTAAAAGCTAAAAAAGTGATTATTGGTTACGACCATCGTTTTGGCCGAAATCGAACTGCAGATATCAATACCCTAAAAAAGTTTGGTGAAGAATATGGTTTTGATGTAGAAGAGATCACCAAACAGGAAGTAGACCAGGTAGCGGTGAGTTCCACAAAGATCAGGAACGCGCTTTTAGACGGCCGGGTAGAGCAGGCCAATAATTATTTACAAACACCTTTTAGTTTAGAGGGAACTGTGGTGAAAGGCCGCGGTTTGGGAAAGGAATTCAATTATCCCACCGCCAATTTAAGTATTAAAGAAGACTATAAATTAATTCCGAAAAACGGCGTGTATGTGGTTCGTTCTTTTATTAATGGCAAACGCTATTTCGGGATGATGAACATAGGAACTAATCCCACAGTTGGTGGAGAAGAGCAAACCATAGAAACCTACTTTTTTAACCTTGATAAAGATCTTTACGGGCAGGAGCTGCATTTAGAAATGCTGGTAAGAATTCGCGACGAAAAGAAATTCAATTCCATAGAAGCTTTAAAAATCGCAATGCGACAGGACGAAGCTTTCTCCAGACAATACATTAAAGATAACTATGCTGAATAAATGGCTTTTTAAGCAGGTAGATAATTCGGCGCTTATTGCTTTCCGGATTATTTTTGGCTTGCTTATTACCATTGAAGCCGTCGGCGCTATTTTTACCGGCTGGATTCGTAGAACACTCATCGAGCCCGATTTCACTTTTAATTTTATAGGTTTTGAATTCCTGCAACCGCTTCCGGGTGACGGGATGTTGTATTACTACGGAATCTTAGGATTGTTTGGCATTTTTGTAATGCTGGGTTTTAAATACCGTTTTAGCATTTTTTGCTATACCATTATGTGGGCGGGAGTCTACCTGATGCAGAAATCTTCTTATAACAATCATTATTATTTACTGATGCTGCTGTGCGGAATTATGTTTTTTCTTCCCGCACATCGTTACTTTTCTATAGACGCCTGGAAAAAACCTTCGCTAAAGAAAATTTCCATGCCGCAATGGGTTTGGGTATTAATTGTACTTCAATTATGGATAGTTTATACCTACGCTTCAATCGCAAAATTATATCCAGATTGGTTAGATGGAACGCTACCTGCGATGCTAATGCGCGGTAAAGCCGATTACTGGCTGGTAGGTGAATTTCTTCAACAAGATTGGGTAAGATATGCAATCGCTTATTTTGGAATTTTATTCGATTTATTGATAATTCCCGCACTTTTATGGAGACGAACCCGCTTGCCCGCATTTATTCTCGCCATTTTCTTTCACCTTTTTAATAGTTTTATTTTCCACATTGGGATTTTCCCATATTTATCGCTGTCTTTTTGCCTGTTCTTTTTTCCTTCAGAAAAGATCAATAAATATATTCTTCGGAATAAAAAACCGTATTATGATAAAGGAGAAATTATTATTCCATCTTACAGAAAGCCACTTATTGCAGTGCTGTCAATTTGGTTTGCAATTCAAATCGCTTTGCCACTACGGCATTGGTTTTTTCAGGATAATGTGTTGTGGACAGAAGAAGGACATCGCCTTAGCTGGAGAATGATGCTGCGATCCCGATCTGGAAAAACCAAATTTAAAGTTGTTGAAAAAGGAAAAAGAGATACTATTTATGTGAATAAAGCCAGGTATTTAAGTCCTAAACAAATGCGTTCGGTAAGTGCTAAACCCGATATGATGTGGCAATTCGCACAACGCCTTAAGGAAGATTATGCCGAAAAAGGTAAAGAAGTACAGGTTTATGTCAATTCTAAAATTAGCATAAACGGCCGTCCTTATGAGCCGTTTATTGATCCAAAAGTAGATCTTGCTGCTGAAAAATGGGAACATTTTAAACATCACGATTGGATTTTACCTTCAAGATTAGATTAGATTTTCAGAGTGCTTTTGTTACATTTGCTGCTTCAAATCAAGTAAGTTACTTCGGGACAAATCCACGAAGCATTAAGAGAAAATAATTTATAATTTCGAGGCCCGCCTCGAAGCATTTAACTCTCGATTATCGAGTAAAATAAAGCTATGTTACAGGTTAACCATATCAGAGAAAATAAAGAAGATTTTATTAAAGGCCTTAAAAAACGAAATTTTGAGGCCGAAAGTATTCTTGAAGAGGTGTTGGAGCTAGACGAAAAACGTCGCGCAACCCAGGTAAAACTCGACGATATTTTAGCTGAATCTAACCGGCTTTCCAAAGAAATTGGAATGATGTTTAAAAATGGCGAGCATCAAAAAGCCAACCTGATTAAAGAAAAAACGGGGAAATTAAAAGAAGATTCTAAAGCGCTTTCTGAAGAACTTTCAGAAATAGTTTTGAAGCTGGAAACCTTGCTTTATACCATTCCTAATGTTCCGCACGATTCTGTGCCGGCGGGAAATTCAGAAGAAGATAACGAAGAAATTTTTAAAGAAGGAAATGTACCCGTGCTTGCCGAAGGTTCACTTCCTCACTGGGAATTAGCTAAAAAATACGATATCATAGATTTTGAGCTGGGAAATAAAGTAACCGGCGCCGGATTTCCCGTTTATAAAGGAAAAGGAGCCAGGTTGCAACGTGCTTTAATCGCTTACTTTCTGGATAAAGCCATTGATGCCGGTTATACCGAATACCAGTTGCCTTTAATGATCAATGAAGCTTCCGGTTTGGGAACAGGACAGTTACCCGATAAAGAAGGCCAAATGTACCATATCACGGCTGACGATCTTTATATGATCCCAACTGCTGAGGTGCCAATGACAAATATGTACCGCGACCGATTGTTAACCGATAAAGATTTTCCAATAGCCTGTACCGGTTATACACCTTGTTTTAGGCGTGAAGCGGGTTCATATGGCGCCCACGTACGCGGACTTAACCGTTTGCACCAATTTGATAAAGTAGAGCTGGTAAGGGTTGAAAAACCAGAAGATTCTTATGCGGCTTTAGATAATATGGTGGAGCATATTAAAGATATTTTAGCCGATCTAAAATTACCATACCGAATCTTAAGACTATGTGGCGGGGACCTTGGTTTCACTGCAGCGCTTACTTACGATTTCGAGGTGTTTTCTACTGCGCAAGATCGTTGGTTAGAGATTAGCTCGGTTTCAAATTTTGAAACTTTCCAGGCTAACCGACTTAAACTGCGATACAAAAATAAAGAAGGTAAAAAGGAATTGGTACACACACTTAACGGAAGTGCTTTAGCCCTACCGCGTGTATTAGCCGGAATTCTGGAAAATTATCAAACCGAAGAAGGAATTAAAGTTCCCGATGTTTTGGTGCCTTACACCGGTTTTGATCTTATAGATTAAACAGGTAAAAATATTGATTCAAAGGGCAAATCCTTATCTTTACGGGATGCGCATTGCCTTAATATTTTTAATTTTATTTTGTTCCATTTCAGGAGCCCGGGCGCAGTCTGAGGTTTTGGCGCGTAATTTTTTCGATCAGGGGGAGTTTGAAAAATCCTTAAAAACCTACGAGCAATTGCTGAAAGAAAATCCAGAGAATATCTCTTATTTTTTCGGATTAGTAGAAAGTCATCAGCAACTTGAAAATTTCACCAAAGCCGAAGAATTGCTTAGGGAGAAATTGAATAACTCTGCCAATAATCCAACGCTTTTAATTGAATTGGGCCATAATTACGAACTTCAGCAGAATACAGAAAGGGCGGAGAAGTTTTACGAAGAAGCTTTAAGTGCGGTAGACGCACGCCCAAATTACGCCTATTCCATAGCTCGGACTTTTCAAAAATACAGCTTACTGAAAAATGCCGCCGAAACCTATGAAAAGGCGATGGAGCTAAATAATGAGCTCAACTACAATTTACAACTCGCACGAATTTACGGGGAACAGGGCAAAACGGAAGAAATGTTTAAGAATTACCTGGAGTTGATTGAAGCGAATCCAGATTTTTTCTCGATTGCTAATCGTGAATTTGGCAAATATATTTCAGCAGATCCATCAACTGAAGCCAATACTGCACTTAGAAGGTTGCTGCTCACAAGACTCCAGCAAAATCCCAGCTTACTCTATAACGAAATGCTTAGCTGGCTTTTTATTCAGGAGCAGGAATTTTTAAAGGCGTTTTCCCAGGAAAAGGCTATTTACAGACGAAGCGATAATAGTTTGCAAAGCATTTTAAACCTGGCGGTAATGGCCCGGGAAGCTGAAGATTTTGATGCGGCTATAGAGATTGTAGATTATGTGATAGAAGAAGCACCTTCAGAAAATATCGTGTTGCAAGGAAACCAGTTTTTATTAAAAATGCGATTGGAAGATGAAAAAAAATATTCAGATGTTGAAAAAAGGTATTCTGAATTACTGGAACAGTTTGGAACGGGATTAAACACGTTGAATTTACAGATTGATTTCGCAAATTTTCTGGCATTTAAACTAGACAAGAAAGAAGAAGCCATCGCTTTACTGAAACAACTTTCAGAGCAGGCAAATCGGGATTTTGACAAAGCGATGATAAAACTTGCGCTGGCTGATATTTTAGTGCTTCAGGAGAAATTTAATGAAGCGCTTATTTATTATTCTCAGGTTCAGAATTTAGTGAAGAACGATCAAATCTCACAAAATGCCCGATTTAAAGTGGCTAAAACCAGTTATTTTAAGGGCGATTTTAAGTGGGCAAAACAGCAACTTGATGTTTTAAAATCTTCTACCTCACAACTTATCGCGAATGATGCGATGGAATTGAGTTTACTAATTGAAGACAATTCTATTGAAGATTCTACCCAAACGGCGCTTAAAAAATATGCCCGCGCCGATTTACTGGCTTTTCAGGAAAAAAATTTGGAAGCCATTGAACTTTTGGGAGAGATTTTAAACCTTCATAAGGGCGAAAAAATAGAAGATGAAGCTCTGCTAAAACAAGCCCTGCTATTTGAAGAAACAGGTCAGCCTGAAAAAGCCGAAAACAATTACCTCACGATAATTGAAAATTTTAATACCGATATTCTGGCCGATAATGCTCATTATTATTTAGCCGAATTATATGCAAATGAGCTGCAGGAGCCAGAAAAGGCGAAAGAATATTACGAACAAATTATTTTTAATTTTGCCGATAGTATTTATTTTGTGGAAGCGCGCAAAAAATACCGCGCACTAAGAGGAGATTATGAAGAAAACCCATAAAAAATAAAGATGTACATATATAACGTTACTATAAATATTGAAGAAACTATTCACGACGAATGGGTGAAATGGATGAAAGAAGAACATATCCCCGAGATGCTAGATACCGGAAAATTCAAAAAAGCTTTAATGACACGCGTAATGGTAACCGAAGCTATGGGTGGCATTACGTATTCGGTTCAATACACTGCTGAAAATAAGGCTGAACTTGAAAAATATTACGAAGAAGATGCTGAAAGGTTGAGAAGAAAAAGTAAAGCTTTTGAAGGAAAATTCGTGGCTTTTAGAACCGAAATGCAGGTAATTAGTGAGCAATAATTTATGGGGAAATATAAGAAAAGAGGCAAACCTTCTCAGTCAGAAGATGGCGAAGTAAGGGCAAAAAAACATCTTGGGCAGCATTTTTTAACTGATGAAAGTGTGGCCGAGCAAATAGCTGGAACACTTAGTTATAAAGGCTATAACAAGGTGTTGGAAATTGGTCCCGGGATGGGTGTTTTAACCAAATATCTATTGAAGCAGGATGCTGAGGTTCACGTAATAGAAATTGATACTGAAAGCGTCGCTTATCTTCAAGAACATTATCCGCAGCTGGAAGATAGAATTCATCAATACGATTTTCTGAAATACGATGTGGGAACTATTTTTCGCGATGAGGCTTTTGCTGTTATTGGGAATTTTCCGTACAATATTTCAACGCAAATCGTTTTTAAAGTTTTAGAATTAAAACACCAGATTCCTGAGTTTTCGGGAATGTTTCAAAAGGAAGTCGCCCAGCGAATTTGTGGGAAAGAAGGCAATAAAACCTACGGAATTCTTTCGGTGCTGGTGCAGGCCTTTTACGAAGCCGAATACTTATTTACAGTGCCGCCTTCAGTATTTAATCCGCCGCCAAAAGTGGAAAGCGGTGTGCTGCGATTAATTCGGAAAGAAGATTTTAGCCTTCCGTGTGACGAAAAACTTTTTTTTAGGGTAGTAAAAACAGCATTTCAGCAGCGGAGAAAGACGATGCGAAACAGTTTAAAAACTTTCGATTTACCCGATAATTTAAGGGAAGACCCTATATTTGACAAACGTCCTGAGCAACTCGGTTATCAGGAATTTATAGATTTGACCCTTAAAATTCAGCCGTATGCAGTTTCAAATCAGTAGTGAGTTAATAGAAAAATTACAATTCCTCATAGAGCAGGAAAATAATGAGGAATTGCTATTGCACCTTGAAGACGTGCACCACGCTGATATTGCTGAAATTCTAACCGAACTTTCTTTAGAAGAAGCTACTTATATTGTTAAGCTTTTAGACAGCCAGAAAACGGCTGAAGCTTTAATGGAACTGGAAGAAGGAGTACGGGAACGTATTCTTGATACTCTTTCGGCCAAGGAGATTGCCGAAGAGCTGGAAGAGATGGATACCGATGATGCCGCCGATATCATCTCTGAACTTTCTCCCGAGCGGCAGCAAAATGTTATTGCAGAACTCGTAGACGAGGAACACGCCGATAATATTGTGGAATTGCTTCGGTATGACGAAGATTCTGCCGGTGGACTTATGGCGAAAGAGCTCGTAAAAGTTAACGAGAACTGGAGTGTAACCGGTTGTATGACTGAAATGCGGGAGCAAGCCGAAAATGTGACACGCGTACATTCCATTTATGTAGTAGACGATAAAAATAAGCTTAAAGGAAGGCTTTCGCTTAAAGATTTACTTACTGCACCCAGCCACGCGAATATCCAGGATGTGTACATTCCGCAGGTAGATTATGTAACGGTGCATACCGAAGGAGAGGAAGTAGCCCGGATAATGCAAAAATATGACCTGGAAGCAATTCCCGTGGTAGATGAAATGGGCCGCCTTGTGGGAAGGATTACCATTGATGATATTGTAGATTTTATAAAAGAAGAAGCTGAAAAAGATTACCAGATGGCTTCTGGTATTTCTGAATCTGTAGAAGCCGATGATAGCCTTTTAAGATTAACGAGGGCGCGTTTGCCCTGGTTGGTATTGGGCCTTTTTGGCGGGTTGGGAAGTGTTTACATAATGAAAGGTTTTGAAGAAGCCCTGGAGCAATTTCCAATTTTATTCTTTTTCACCCCTTTAATTGCGGCAATGGCTGGAAATGTTGGGGTACAATCCAGCGCGATCATTGTTCAGGGACTTGCAAATGACAATTTAAGAGGTAGTTTATTACAGCGCTTAATTAAAGAAGTGGGCCTTAGCTTAATAAATGGGGTTGCTTTGGGAATCCTGGTTATGCTTTTTGGGTTTATTGTAGGCCAGGATCAATTGGTTAGCATTACCATAGCCTCATCCTTACTTGCAGTAATTATAGTAGCTGCGTTGGTGGGGACTTTTGTGCCAATCATTTTAAATAAACAAGGTATTGACCCTGCGATTGCAACGGGACCTTTTATTACCACCAGTAATGATATCTTCGGGATTTTCCTCTTTTTCTATATTTCTAAATTAGTGCTTGGCTTTTAACTAAAAGGCTTCTGGCTTTAAGTTCTAAAAATCATTCTTTAACTTTGGGTTTTTGCAATTAAAATACCTCGAATAAAATCTCGAGGAACTATTTGAAAACTAAAATTAGACTGTCCGATTGGGTCTATTGGCGTCAAGCTGAACTGGTTTCAGCTTCTAACTTGTTTGAATTATTATAAACTTAAATCTCCGAATAAATTTCGGAGCAAGCTCTGAAACAAGTTCAGGATGACGATTCAATAAACTTTTCAGACAGCCTCATATAAATCTCACTCAGTGAGTAGACAAATGAAACCGCCTTCATTTCAACATACATCATCTATTCTCAAACTTAATTTTATTGTAATGAGGAAAAAGCCCGTTTTGGAGCTTTCTCCCGGCGGCCGTTATATTATAAAAATTAAAAATTTAATTTTAGAGCAATGATTATTTTACATTCAGATACCAATCACCCAACTTTAATCAAACAACTGGACGATGCCGGGCATCACAACATTGAAGGCTTTACGCAAACTCGTGAGGAGACCCTTGAAAATCAACATTTGTACGATGGGATCGTGATTAGAAGTCGCTATACTATAGACAAAGAATTTATCGATGCCGCACCCAATTTAAAATTTATTGCCAGGGTAGGGGCTGGCCTTGAAAATATTGATGTGGACTATGCTGAAGAACACGGAATCACGCTATTCTCTGCTCCCGAAGGAAATCGAAATGCTGTTGGGGAGCACACTTTAGCCATGCTACTTTCTCTTTTCAATAGATTGAATAAAGCCGATAGAGAAGTGCGGGATGGCCTTTGGCACCGTGAAGAAAATCGTGGTTTAGAACTAGACGGAAAAACTGTGGGAATCATCGGCTACGGAAATATGGGAAAAGCTTTCGCCAAAAAGTTACGCGGATTTGATGTTGAAGTGATCTGCTACGATATTAAAGACGGTGTAGGCGACGAAAACGCCCGGCAGGTCTCTTTGGAGGAATTCCGGGAGAAATGTGATGTGGTGAGCTTGCATACACCCTGGACACCTGAAACCGATCAAATGATCAATAAGGAATTTATTGACGCCTATAAAAAGCCTTTCTGGTTTATAAATACCGCCCGCGGAAAGAATGTAGTTACGGCAGATCTTGTAGATGCCTTAAAAGACGGTCGCGTACTTGGCGCCGGCCTGGATGTTCTGGAATATGAAAAGGCTTCTTTTGAAAGTCTTTTTTCTAACAAAAAGAACGTTTCCTTGAGTATAGAAAACCAGATTCCTGATGCTATGCGGGAACTAATGTTTTTAAATAATGTGATTTTGAGTCCGCACGTAGCAGGCTGGACCAAAGAATCTCACGAACGCCTCGCCAGTGTAATCGCCGGCAAGATCATTGATAAATTTGGAAGATGAGAAGAGAAGTAATTTATTTAATTGAAGTTGCTAAACCTCACAGGTATCCAAAACCTGTGAGGTTTTTTTGTCCTTCTGAATTTATTTCAGAATCTAGCATCTTAAAAATGTTTTCCTAGAAATAAGTAGTTTTCGTCATTATTATCTGGATAATTATGGTGATTGTAATGACTTTCATAGCTTAAAACTTTCACTGAATTATCGTATTTTCAGAAAAATAAATTCAGCAAATATGAATAAAAGAGTCACGGGAATTGGCGGGGTTTTCTTTAAAACCAAGGATCCGAAAGCTGTAAAGGAATGGTATAGCAAACATTTAGGCTTAAATACCGATCAATGGGGATGCACCTTCTGGTGGATGGATGAGAACGGGAATAAATGCTCAACCCAATGGAGTCCTTTTAAAGAAGACACCGAACATTTTAAGCCTTCATAAAAAGATTTTATGAAGAATTACCGCGTGGAAAATCTCGAAGAATTACTGGAAACCTTAAAAGGCGAAGGTGTAGAAGTGATGGAGGAAGTCCAAAAAGTAGAAGAAGGGAAATTTGGGTGGATCATGGATTTAGAAGGAAATAAAATAGAGCTCTGGGAACCTAACGACAAGGCTTTTTTGTGATCTAAAACATTCTTTTTTAGGTTTATACAGAAAAAATAATTAATTCTTCTTTGTTTTAATTTTTATTAATCGTAATATTGCGATATATAATTATATTAAATTATGAAAACATCAGAGTTGTTCGATTTGCTGAAACAACATCAGGAAAAACCCCTGCTGTTTGAGTACGCGCCCAACTTACTGGTTGGTGCAAATTACCATATTACCGAAGTAAAACATTTAAAAATTGACTCGGTAGATTGCGGAGCGGGCACCGATGCCTGGAATGAAACCATTATCCAGCTTTGGGAAAGTCCGGAAGAAATTGGAAAAACTGAATTTATGAAAACTGCCAAAGCTTTGTCGATTTTAGATAAAGTCGGCCAGATGAAATCTTACGATTTGGAGGCTGAGGTAAAGTTTGAGTATAGCAATGCAAACTTCCATACCGCTCAATTATTCCTGACCGGGTTTATGATTAAAAATGGAAATTTACTGATAAAACTAGATGTAAACCCAACCGACTGTAAAGCGAAAGAAACCTGTGGAGCAGCGCAACCGGAAGAAGTTAGTGTAAACGAATGTGCACCCGGAGGTGGCTGCTGTTAATCCCTCAATCGAGGGCCTAATTCACCGTGGCTACACTCGAAATTATAGAATAATTTTCAATTCATTCTTCCTAAGCTGGCCCCGAGGTTCTTGATTTATAATTTTTATGAAAAAAGTATTAGTACTTTGTACCTGAAATTCTTGTAGGAGCCAGATGGCACAGGGATATTTAGAGCATTTTGCCAAAGAAAGGGCTAACATTTATAGCGCTGGGATAGAAACCCACGGTTTAAATCAAAAAGCGGTTGCGATAATGAAATATGATGGACAATCTATAAAATAAAAAATGCTGTTTGATATTATCCACATATTAGATCCTGAAACAAGTTCAGGATGACGTAAATTATCAAACAGCATTTAAATAAAAGGTTACTCGGGAACTTTCTCTTAATTATTCTGGCTCAATTCAATAAGCGCAGATTTAATAGATTCTTCTCCTTCCAGCGCCTCGAACGCCATATTTTTTCCTAAAGGATCGGCAAGGCACATCACCAGTAAAAAGGCTACATCATCGCGAGAAATTTCTCCGCGTTCATTTAGTTTGAGGTCTAATTTTACTTTGGCAAGGCCCATATCGTCTGTCAATGCACCAGGCCGAACGATAGTATAAACAATTCCGCTGTCTACTAAATAATCATCAGCTTCTTTTTTCGCTCTCAGGTAATGTTCAAGATCTCCGCCTTCTTCCGGTTTATCGGTTCCCATTGCGCTAAGCATAATGAATTTTTTTACGTTGAATTTCTTAGCAGCATCAACCATTTTTTTAGCGCCTTCCTGGTCTACCGCCGTAGTTTTGTCAGGACCGGTACTACCACCAGAACCTGCGGCAAAAATTACACGGTCTATTCCTTTAAAGGCATGTTCTACATCACCTTCAAGGTCTGCCATCACGCTTTCAACCTCCATGTCGTCAAAGATTTGCTTCTGCTCCTCTTTACGAATCATGGCAATAGGTTTAAAATTTTCGGTATTATTTAAAATTTCAATTACCCTTTTTCCTGTTTGTCCGGTAGAACCGGCTATTAATATCTTTTCCATTTTTTCTTTAAATTTTAATCAGTTTGAAGATAAGGATGAATTAAAAACCTTCATAGGGAATGCTTCAGAATAACATGAAATTAACAGCCTAATGCTTTAAATTAAACTCCATACGGTAAGTTGGTGCAAATCAATTTGAATTAATTGCGGGTTACAATTTGTAGCGTGTTATGGGTAAGTTGTTTTAGCAGAATTTCCTTGTCTTTTTCTAAACTTTTAATCGCTTCATTGTTAAAATGACGAATTGTGTACAGGGAAACACCTGGCACAAAACTCACCTTAAACCTAGCCTTTAAATGCTGAAGTAATTTCTCTAGTTGGTTAAATTTATTATCTACACAAACCGAGAAACTAATAGCTGAATTCTGGATGAGATCAACCTTTATCTGATATAGATGAAAGAGTCTAAAAACCTCGCTGATATTTTCTTCTACCATAAATGAGAAATCCAGGGTAGAAAGGGAAATTAAAACCTGGTCTTTCTTTACAATAAAACACGGAATTTCCGGAAAAATAAGCTGGCCTTTTCCAACTTTGGTGCCTTCGCTTTCCGGTTTTAAAAAGGGTTTTACAAGCAGCGGAATTTCTTTCTGCTGAAGTGGCTGCAAAGTTTTCGGATGAATTACCGAAGCGCCGTAAAATGCCAGTTCGATAGCTTCTTCATAAGAAATGTGCTGAAGCAATTCGGGGTTTTCAAATTCTCGGGGATCGGCATTTAAAACACCGGGAACATCTTTCCAAATGGTTACATTTTCAGCGTTTAAACAATAGGCAAAAATCGCCGCGGTGTAATCACTTCCTTCCCGCCCCAGCGTGGTGGTGAAATTATTGGGGTCTGAGCCAATAAATCCCTGGGTGATATTTATCTCGTTAATATTTAAATTTTGCTGAATAGCATCCTGTGTCTCTTCCCAGTTTACAGCAGCATCGCGGTAAACACTATCGGTTTTTACAAATTCCCTGGCGTCCAGCCAGTTGTTTTTTATGTTTTGGGAACTCAGGTATTCACTAACTATGGTGGTTGAAATTAACTCGCCGTAGCAAATTACCTGGTCGTATACAAAGTCGTATTGCTCTGATTTATTATGCTGAAGAAAATTTCTAAGTTCAGTAAAAAGAGTGTTTATTTTCTTGAAAGCAGGAGGCTGGGTTTCCGGAAAAAGTTCATTTATTATCTCAAAATGTGCATCTTCTACCGCTTGCAAGCTTTCGGGAATTTTATTATCAAAAAGATAATCTTTAATTACAATTTCCAGGGCGTTGGTGGTTTTTCCCATTGCAGAAACCACGATCACTTTCGATCCGTTTCCGGTTTTCTTTAAAACATTTAGAACATTTCTTACCCCAGCAGCATCTTTTACCGATGCACCACCAAACTTAAAGACCTTCATGAATTTTTAATCGATGTTTTTCTGAATTCCGGTTTCATCCATATGCACGGTGTACCAGTTTTTCTTGATATCGGCTCCGGTGTTTTCATAGAATTCCTGCGCGTTTTTATTGCCTTCAGAAACTACCCATTCCACACGCTTCACATTATTATCGTAACCGTATTTTACCACTCTTTTGTACAACGCCCCCCCAAGCCCGGTTCCACGCATACTTTCCCTAACAATAAGATCTTCCAGGTGAACGGTACGGCCTTTCCAGGTAGAAAACCTAAAATAAACCAGCGCCATTCCTTCAATCTTACCTTTTACATCTGCGACAAAACATTTAAAGTTGGCTTCATCAAAACCCTCATGTTCAAGATCACTTACGTGAATTTCAACCTCATCTGCTGCACCCTCGTAAGAAGCAAGTTCTTTAATAAGTTCCAAAACCGCGGGCATATCTTCCCGCTTAGCTTCGCGTATAACGTATTCCATAAGTTTGGTGTTTCTACAAAAGTAGGAATAGATTTTAATAAAAAGGGCTATTTATAGAGGCTTAGCGTATTATTAACGTGATTTCTCGAGAAATTTGTCCATTGCGTCCTCTTCCATTTGCACGGTACACCAATCGGTAAAAACGGTCGCGCCGCTACGACTGTAAAAGTCTCGCGCGTGGGTATTCCAGTCTAAAACCACCCATTCTGTACGTTTAACGCTTTCTTCTTTCGCAAATTGAATAACACGTTTGTAAAGAGCATTTCCCAAACCTTTTCCTCTCATGCTTTCCCTCACCACTAAATCTTCCAGATGAACGGTTTTTCCTTTCCAGGTAGAATATCTAAAATAACATAGAGCCATTCCTTCAATTTTTCCTGCGGCTTCAGCTACAAAACAGGTAAACGAAGGGTTTTCCCCAAAACCATCCCTTTTTAGGTCTTCAGCAGAAATAATTACCGCATCGGGTTCTTTTTCGAATTCGGCGAGTTCCTGTATAAGTTCCAAAACCGAGGGCATATCTTCCGGCTTTGCTTTTCTGATTATAAATTCCATTTTTTTACTGTTTACCTACAAAAGTAAAGAATGAAATTTCAAAACAAGGATTTCTTAAAAATTGCAGTAGAGAAATACACCTTGACTATTAGAAAGCGGCTTAATCTTTATTTTTCGAAATTTCAATATTTTATTTACGAAAACGTTTTAGTAGCTAAAAAAATGAATAATTTTGAAGCAAACAACGCTATTGGTATAGAATGGATAAGAGAAATCAAACTTTAGGTGAATTTATTATAGACAATCAGGCGGCATTTCCATATTCTTCAGGAGAACTTTCCCGCTTAATCAGATCTTTGCGCCTGGCGGCTAAAGTGGTAAACCACGAGGTAAATAAAGCGGGATTAGTGGATATTTTGGGTTTGCATGGGGATACTAATATTCAGGGAGAAGATCAGCAAAAACTGGATGTTTATGCTAATGAAACCTTTATTCAAACCCTGATTAATCGTGAAATTGTATGTGGAATCGCTTCTGAGGAAAATGACGATTTCATTACTATTTCAGGAAAAAATAAGGACAATCAAAATAAATACGTTGTGCTTATGGATCCGCTAGACGGAAGCTCGAATATTGACGTAAATGTTTCGGTAGGAACTATTTTTTCCATTTACCGCCGTGTCACGCCAATTGGAACGCCGGTAACCAATGAAGACTTTTTGCAACCCGGCAACAAACAGGTGGCTGCCGGTTATATTATTTATGGAACTTCAACCATGCTTGTTTATACCACGGGTTGCGGAGTAAATGGTTTCACTTTAAATCCTGCGTTGGGTTCCTGGTATTTATCCCATCCTAATATACAATTTCCTGAAAATGGAAGTATTTACTCTATAAACGAAGGTAATTATGTGCATTTTCCAGAAGGCGTAAAAAAATATATAAAATACTGCCAGGAAGAAAAGGAAGACAGGCCTTACACCTCCAGGTATATTGGCTCTATGGTTTCAGATATTCATCGAAATATGATTAAAGGCGGAATTTTTATCTATCCAAAAAGTTCTAAAGCAAATAATGGGAAACTTCGGTTGTTGTATGAATGTAACCCAATGGCATTTATCGTGGAACAGGCAGGAGGAAAAGCTACCGACGGATTTACACGAATCATGAATATTCAGCCTAAAGAATTACACGAACGCGCACCTTTTTTCTGCGGAAGTAAAAATATGGTAGATAAAGCTGAAGAATTTATGCAAAAATATAGTTGATAGAAAGAGGGGCTAACTGGCTGAAAACTCTTAACCTCAAGCTTTCCCGATAGCCTTCGGGAGTATTTCAGCTTCTAATCTGTTAGTTCACTGTGACCTAGATCTCCGAATAAATTTCGGAGTAAGCTCGGAAACGAAATTAGGAGGACATTTTCATTATTTGAAACCTATTAATTATCCTTTTCCAAAAGGTATTTGTAATCTTCAAAATTCAGTTGCCCGCTAAAAATCTGAATAGATCTTTTAATAATTTTTTCAGCATTTTCGCTTGAAAAACCAAGCCCTATAGCATAACGCTTAATAAGGGTTTCTTCTTCGCGATCTATTTCATTATCGGCAAAAATGATCTTAAATAGGTCGTGCAGGCGTTCCAGGCGTTTTTCACTGCTGTTATAAGCGCTAATAGGAAAATCTTTAGGGTTTTTAATAACCATTTTATATTCCTGCTCGCTAATATCAAGTTTCCGCGCAAAACGCTCTAAAAGAACACGTTCTCTTTCGTTTATCTCGCCATCTATACTAGCAAGGTTAACAATACAAGCGAAGTGATTGATATTACGAAGATGTTCTCCCGAATCAAATAAATCTGAAAATGACATTTTAATAAGTTTTATACAGCAAATATACTTAAAGCTGAAAATAAAATTCATCAAAAACCTTCTAAAAATTAGGACTTTCATCAATCGCTAATCTTTTCTTAATCCCTTTTTTAGGCGTTCCATTTTGGGTACTTTCATTTTAAGTACGCAAAAAATGAAACCACCTTTACTCGTCTTCAATAAGAAAGGGATTTACTGCTAGGCTGCCGATGTTTACCTCGATCCCTGGAAACCGGTAGATAAAGCCATTATTTCTCACGGTCACGCCGATCATTCCCGCTGGGGCAATAAAAAATACATTACCCATCACAGTAACGTTCCCATTATAAAATATCGTTTAGGGGAAATTGAAGTTTCAGGCAAAGAATGGAACGAAACCTTTACGATTAACGGGGTGAAATTTTCGTTACATCCCGCTGGGCATATTATTGGTTCTTCCCAAATTCGGGTGGAATATAAAGGTGAGGTTTGGGTTTTTACAGGCGATTATAAAGATGAAAATGATGGAGTGGCGGTGCCTTACGAACCGGTAAAATGTCACACTTTTATAACCGAATGTACATTTGGATTACCTGCTTTTAAATGGAAACCGCAAGCGGAAGTTTTTTCGGAAATCAACAATTGGTGGCAACAGAATAAAGAAAATGGTCAAACTTCGGTGATTTTCGGTTATTCCCTGGGGAAAGCGCAACGCCTGCTGAAGCATCTCGATACTTCCATCGGTAAAATTTACACCCACGGTGCCATAGAAAATATGACGGAAGTAATTCGGCCCTTATCTGAAATGCCCGAAACAACCAGAATTACCCGCGAGACTAAAAAAGATGAAATTAAAGGGAATATTATAGTCGCACCACCAAGCGTACACGGAAGTCCCTGGATCAAGAAAATGGTACCGTATGTTACGGCTTCGGCCAGTGGCTGGATGACATTTAGAGGTGCCCGCCGAAGAAGGGCTATAGACCGGGGTTTCGTACTTTCCGATCATTGTGACTGGCAGGGATTGCTAAAATAGATAAAAGCTACGGGAGCCGAGAAAGTGATTTGCACTCATGGTTATACTGATATTTTTTCTCGTTATCTAAGGGAAATCGGCTACGACGCCCGAACCGAAGAAACCCAATACGAAGGAGAAATGGGCGAGGAAGAATCAAAGAAAGAAGTAGAAAGTTAGAGGGCGTCTTAATATGAAAGTTTCAGAATAAGAAAATTATGAGAGAAGAAAATCTGGGTAAAGAACTTTCCCCTCAGGGTATGCGGGACTTTGCTGAACTCATAAAAACTTTAGACAGCACCAATAAAACCACTTTAAAAGTAGCGGCTTTAACCCATTATTTTAAAAATGCCGACTATAAAGACAAGGTTTGGACGATCGCTATTTTATCGCACCGCCGTCCGCCACGACCGGTAAACACAACCTTAATGCGGGAATGGGCTTCTGAGCTGGCAAATATTCCGCTGTGGTTATTTGAAGAATCTTATCATATTGTGGGCGATTTAGCTGAAACCATTGCTTTGGTAATTCCGCCAGCCGAGGAACCTTCGGAAAATAGTCTGAATCAATTCCTTCAGGAAATTATCGATTTAAAAGCTAAGAGCGAAGCTGAAAAAAAAGAATACCTGCACCAAAACTGGCTTTCACTGAATTATTACGAACGCTTTGTATTTACCAAACTCATCACGGGTAGTTTTCGAATAGGAGTGAGTCAAAAATTAATGACCCGTGCGCTTTCCAAAGCCACCGGGATCGATGAAGATATTCTCGCCTACAAGATGATGGGCAACTGGCAACCGGAAAAAACCACTTTTAAAAAACTGATTTTAGAGGAAAATGAAGAAGATTATTTGTCGAAACCTTATCCTTTTTATCTGGCTTATGCAATAGATGGCAAAGTGGAAGAGCTGGGAGATGTAGCCGAATGGAGCGCTGAACATAAATGGGACGGTATCCGCTCGCAGGTAATTGTTAGAAATGACGAACTTTTTGTGTGGAGCCGCGGGGAAGAACTGGTAACCGATAAATACCCCGAATTCGAAGAATTCATTGGTAAAATGCCAAACGGAACGGTAATAGATGGAGAGATCTTGCCATTTCCAAAAGGGAAAATAGGGGCCTTTAAAGACTTACAAACCCGAATTGGAAGAAAAAGCATAAGTAAAAAATTACTGGAAAAAACCCCGGTAATTCTAAAGGCTTACGATGTTTTAGAATGGAAAGGGAAAGATATTCGGACGCAGCCATTTAAAAAACGTCGTAGAATCTTGGAAGAACTCTATGCTGGAGTTTCTTCGGAAGAAATTCCCTTGCATTTATCAGAACGGATTTCTTTTAAAAATTGGGCTGAAGTTGCTGAAGAACGTGAACGAGCCCGTGAAGAAAAGTCGGAGGGATTGATGCTGAAAAGATTGGATTCTCCATATTTGGTGGGGAGAAAAAAAGGTGACTGGTGGAAATGGAAGGTAGATCCGCTTACGGTAGATGCCGTGCTAACTTATGCGATGCGCGGCCACGGAAGAAGAAGTAATTTATTCACCGATTATACTTTTGGATTGTGGGATGATGACAAAAAGGAGCTTGTGACTTTTGCGAAAGCCTATTCCGGTTTAACCGATGCCGAGTTTAGAAAACTCGACAACTGGATCAAGAAAAACACGCTAGAGCGTTTCGGCCCTGTGCGAAGTGTAACTCCACACCATGTTTTTGAAATCGCTTTTGAAGGCATACCCAATCTAAACGTCATAAAAGCGGGGTAGCAACTAGGTTTCCCAGGATGGTACGTTGGCGAACCGATAAAAATATTCACGAAGCAAATACACTTGGGGAATTACGGAATTTGATACCGGAATAAACCACCCCGCCCTATTGGGCACCCCTCCTTAAAAAGGAGGGGAACTTAGTAAGTTTTTTGAAATGTGTAATTAAAAAAGCTCCTTCCCTTTTTAAGGGAAGGTGGATTATTCAGCGAGAGCTTAATAATACGGAAGGGTAGCAGGATAAAACTAAAAATGATGAAAAAACCGAACCACAACAGAAAGCATCTAAAGCATTTCAGAAAAACTTTGAGAAATAACTTAACCCCGGCTGAAGCTTTTTTGTGGAAACAATTACAAAGAAAAAAATTCAAGGGAAGAAAGTTTAGGAGACAGCATAGTATAGAAAATTTTATAGTTGATTTTTATTGCCCGGAAGAACAATTGATAATTGAACTGGATGGGGATGTACACAGAAATCCGATAGCAGAAGAATATGATAAAAAGCGGACCAAAAAGTTGGAATCTTTTGGCTTTACGGTGATACGTTTTGAAAATAAAATGGTGTTTGATTTTTCACCTTCGGTTTTGAAGGAAATTGAGGATAATTTTAAAAAGTGAACCACCCCGTCCTATCGGGCAATCCTCCTTAGAAAGGAGGGGAACTTTGTTGGGTGTTAATTATAGAAAAGAAAAATAGCTCCTGCCCTTAGAAAGGGAAGGTGGATTATTCAGCGGGAGCTGAATAAAACGGAAGGGTTAAAACATGAATAAAAAACAACTCACCCAAATCGCCGAAACCTGGTTCTCAAACCAGAACTGGAAACCTTTTGCTTTTCAAAAGCAAACCTGGACGGCTTTTTTACAGGGTAAAAACGGACTCTTAAACGCGCCCACCGGAAGCGGGAAAACTTACGCACTTTGGATTCCAATTGTTTTGGATTATTTAAAGAAAAATCCCGATTATAAAACCAACCACAAAAAAGGTTTAAAAGCTATTTGGATTACACCCTTGCGTGCACTTTCCGTGGAAATTGAACAGGCTGCGCAGCGTTTTGCCGATGAAATTGGAAGTGGCTTAACTGTTGGGATCCGAACCGGGGATACGCCGCAAAAAGTGCGTGCCGCTCAGAAAAAGTCGATGCCCGATTTGCTAATTACCACTCCCGAGAGTTTGCAGTTACTGCTTTCTTCAAAGAATTACGATAAAACTTTTAAAGACTTAAGTGCCGTGGTGGTTGATGAATGGCACGAACTACTGGGGACAAAGCGCGGCGTGCAAATGGAATTGGGTTTGTCCCGATTAAAAACCGTTTCAAAAGATTTAAGAATTTGGGGAATTTCAGCAACAATTGGAAATTTAGAGCAGGCACGGGAAGTGTTGTTCGGTCCTGACTCAGAAGCTTTTCGAAATTCAGTTCTAATCAGGGCGAATTTGAAGAAAAAGATCACTGTACAATCCATTATTCCCGAGAAAATGGAGAAGTTTCCATGGCGGGGGCATTTAGGTATGCAATTAATCGATGAGGTGGTGCCGATTATTAAAAACTCCAGAACCACACTGCTTTTTACGAATACCCGTTCACAATGTGAATTATGGTTTCAAAAATTGATAAATAAATATCCCGAATTTGCCGGGGAAGTGGCGATGCATCACGGCAGTATTAACAAAGAAACCAGGCTTTGGGTGGAGCAGGCTATTAGAAATGAAACCTTAAAAGCGGTGGTTTGTACTTCCAGCCTTGATTTGGGTGTTGATTTTGCTCCTGTAGAAACCATTATTCAAATCGGTGGACCAAAAGGTGTGGCGCGATTTTTACAACGGGCGGGGAGAAGCGGCCACCAGCCTGGGAAAGAAAGCGTAATCCATTTTTTACCTACCCATGCCATAGAACTCATTGAAGCTTCGGCTTTGCAAAAAGCAGTGAAGAAAACTGCGGTTGAAGACAGAATACCGTATTTATTGAGTTTCGATGTTTTGGTACAATATCTTACCACTTTAGCGGTTTCCAAGGGGTTTTTTCCAAAGGAAATCTGGCCGGAAATTAAATCTACGTTTTGTTTTAATGCAATGACAGAAGACGAATGGAGGTGGGTTTTGAATTTCATTACCAAAGGCAGTCAGAGTTTGCAGGCTTATGATGAATACAAGAAAATTGAAATTGAAGAAAACGGACTTTTTAAAGTGAATAATCGCGGAATTGCAATGCGCCATCGTTTGCAAATTGGGACGATTGTAAGCGATGCGGTTTTGAGCGTAAAATACCTGAAAGGTGGTTATATTGGCACGATTGAAGAATGGTTTATTTCTAAACTTACGCCGGGCGATGTGTTTACTTTTGCCGGAAGAAACCTGGAACTGGTCAGGATTAAAAGTATGCAAGTTTTAGTACGAAAATCAAAGAAAAAAACCTCAAAAGTTCCCAGCTGGATGGGGGGTAGGATGTCTTTTTCGGCACAAATGAGTGAATTGCTTCGCGAAGAAATGTATGCGGCTTCAGCTTCGGTTTCTTTCGGTACAGCCGAGAAGTCACCGGAATTAAAGGCTTTACGTCCCATTCTGGAAAGGCAGCAAAAAGAATCGATTATTCCGAATAAGGATGGGTTTTTAATTGAAACTTTTAAAACCCGCGAAGGTTATCACGCGATTTTCTATCCCTTTGAGGGACGGTTTGTACACGAGGCTTTGGGAAGTTTGCTGGCCTATCGTATCAGTTTGCTTTCACCTATCTCTTTCAGTATTGCCTTTAACGATTATGGCTTTGAATTGCTTTCTGATCAGGAAATAGATATGCAGCAGGTGGTGGATAACAACTTATTTTCCGAAGAATATTTGATGGACGATCTTTATAAAAGTTTAAATGCTACCGAAATGGCCCGTCGTAAATTCAGGGATATTGCGGTGATTGCCGGGATGGTTTTTACCGGCTATCCTAATAAAATGATTAAGAGCAAACATCTGCAAAGCAGCTCGCAGTTGTTATTTAGCGTTTTTAAAGATTATGAAGAAGATAATTTGTTGTATTTGCAATCTTTCAGGGAGACTTTTGAACATCAATTGGAAGAAGGTCGTTTAAGATTGGCTTTAAAGCGAATTTCCCATCAAAAAATAGTTTGGAAAAACTGCGAAAAACCAACGCCGTTTTCATTCCCGATAATCACTGACAGACTTCGGGAAAAATTGTCTTCAGAAAAACTGGAAGACAGGATTAGAAAAATGCTGAAAAGCCTGGGGAATTAATTTCTTTCGTTTAATCTTTTAAGTACTGTACTACGAACCACTTCAGTAGTAATTCCAAAAAGTACATGGGCAAAAAGCTCATTCATTTGCATTCTTATGGGTACATCTGTGGGTTTGGGTTCAAGACCCATCATAGGGAGAGAGGTTTCGTGAGTGGTGATCCAGGTAGAACCTCCGAGAATAATCCCATCTTTAATATTTAATTCGTCATCATCTTTCTTTCCGAAACCGTAAGCGGCACCCACACTGGCCCCAATAGGGAAATTTACTAATTGTTCGGCCAATTCTTCATTATCAACACTTATTGGCGAACCGGTGATTTTTGTAGAAAGGTCATCAACTATTTTAATTTGGGTAGAACGTTGTTCAACTTTACGCACCGTCAAAAAATGTTCTACGAGGCTTTTTACTGCTGTACCGGCGAGTCCGCCAATTACACCGGCAACAAGTCCGCGGCCGGTAGCTTTAGAATAAGAATCTTTATTGAGCAATGCTTGTACTTTCATAATAGTTGTTTTACAGATTAAAACTATCCATTATAAGAATTATCTACAATTGTTTAACAAGGATTTAGCAGCAGATATTTAAATTTTGGTAATTTTGAATATGGCACAAAAACTAAACACCGCACTGATTCAGGCAAATTTAAAATGGGAAGATCCCCAGGCTAATCGCAGTTTTTTTTCAAAAGAAATTAAAGCGCTTTCAGAGGAAATTGATCTTATTATTCTTCCGGAAATGTTTACTACGGGATTCAGTATGAATGCAAGTAAATTAGCCGAAAAAACGGATGGTTTAACGCTGAACTGGATGCGCGAAATGGCTAGATTGAAAGACGCCGCGGTTACCGGAAGCGTGATTATAACCGAAAATGATAATTATTATAACCGGCTTTTCTTCGTTTTTCCGGACGGAAGTTATAAAATCTATGATAAGCGGCACACGTTTACACTTGCCAAGGAAGATCAAACCTATACCGCCGGAAAAGATAGGTTAATTGTTGATTATAAAGGCTGGAAAATTTGTCCGCTGGTTTGTTATGATCTTCGATTTCCTGTTTTTGCAAGAAATACCGAAGATTACGACCTTCTAATTTATGTAGCCAATTGGCCAAGCAAACGAGTTTTTGCCTGGGATACACTTTTAAAAGCTCGTGCAATAGAAAACATGAGTTATTGCATTGGCGTTAACCGAACGGGAAATGATGGCGATGGTTACCAATATAATGGCCACACAGCAGCTTACGATTGTTTGGGGAAAAATCTTACCGAACTGGATCGCGAAGAACCTTTTGTAGAGGAAATTACGTTGGAAAAAAAGCATCTTGAAGAAACGCGAGAGCAATTAAAATTCCTTCAGGATAGAGATAAGTTTACTCTAAAGTAAAAGTCTCTGGCATATCCCAATTAGATCGAACATTTATAGTGTCTCTAAAATATTGAATCTCTTCCGGCTGAACTCTTTTGAGGTAATTTCCTGTATCCCATTTTTGATTTTCATTATCGTCAAAAATTACCCGAATAAAGTAATTTCCAGGCTTTAAATATTGGAAATGTAAATTAGTATTGCCATTAGAAATTTTTTCGGCTTGTACTTCACCTTTTTCATCGGTAAGCTGTACCAAAACCGGAAATCTGTTGACATTTTGAAGCGTTAGAATTATACTGCCATAATCTGCATAAGATTTGGTGTTTAAACTCTGTTGGATGGTATCGTTGGTTGCTTCAAAAAGATCGGTTATTGCTCCCGGGAAAGCGGTTACCTGGTATTTGGAGCTTTCCTCTTTTTCAAAAGAAATTACAATTTCGTTCTCCAGGCGACGCATTTTAGCATTAAAAGGAACCATAACTGAATCTCCATCGCGAATACTAATTAAGTCGGGGTTAATGGCAGTGATTGGGGTATTGGCCTTAAATTTAAAATCCTGTTCAAACTCAATGCCTCCGGAAGGTTCGGTGGTAACATTAAGCGAATCCCGCTCGGCTTCAGCTATTTTAGTAAATAAGGTATCACGCCTTTTCGGACTTAGCACTTCAAAAGAGAGGCTATCATTTTCAGGACGAATATTGTACCAATAGTAAAGGGTGTCGGTCTCGCGGTCTTTTATTATTCTGGATTGGAAACCTTCCGGCTTCGGGGTCAATAGATTAATTTCTACGCTATCTACTCCTTTGTTGCCTTCATAACCAAAAAGTATTTGATTTCCTTTCAGCAATTTTGGTCTTTCAGCTTCAAACTCCAGTTCCTCTTTAAAGATTGTAATGTTGTAGGTAGAATCTGTGGGTAGTGTGACATAATTTTCAACAAAACCTATTTTTTCATTCTTAGGATTAAAATTGTAATTATCGTTTTTATCCTCTACGGCCAGGATCTGGTAAGTACCTTCCTTAAGATTTTCCAGTTCAAAATTTACGCTGCTGTCTAAAGTATAGGTAATATACCTGGGAATTTCCTTGTAAACCAGGGAATCTGAAAAAGTAGAGTCAACTTCATATAAAAAGATCGAAATAAACTCGGCAGGAGCTTTTAGGCTGGCATCCTTAATTGTTCCAGAAACTTTTAAAGAATCCAGATAATCTCCGGTAGAAAACACATATTTAAAATATGGCAGGGCATTACCTTCATTATTATCTACAATGCTTTTTCCAAAATTAATGGTATAAGTAGTGTTTTCCTGCAGGGAATCCAGGTTTTGTATGCGCACATCTTTACGGGCAGTACCCAAAGGGATAATATTTGGCCGCGGATCTATAGGAGGAGAAATCACTATTTGCTGGCGAGCATCCTCTAACTTTACGTATTCGTCAAAAAAAATTCTTATTTCTTCTGCATCGAAATTGGTGTTGTAGTTTTCAGGATTAGCCCTAATAAATGTTGGTGGTTCTTCATCTTCGGGGCCGCCTTCCGGCATTCCTTTCTTTGCGCATTGAACGCAAAGTAGAAGTAGGGCAGCAACAAGTAAAATTCCGGGAATTCGTTTCAGCATAATAAAAAAATGAAATCTAAAGACAAAGAAACAATTATTTTAGGTTTTAACGAGGGTATCAATCTGTAATTGCCATTGTAGCGATACTTAATTTTGTGTTTTTGATTTTGAGTAATTTATTACCACAGGCTTCAAGAGTTGCGCCTGTTGTGACCAGATCGTCTACAAGTAAAATATGTTGGCTTTCCAGTTTTTCAGGATTTTCTATCATAAAACTTTCATCTATACTGCCCCATCGGCCCAGGCGTTTTTTTAATGTTTGGGTGCGTGAGGTAGACTTCTTTACGAGTACATCTTCAACAAATTCAGCTTCTAATATTTTTGCGATTTCCTTTCCAAATTCGGTTACCTGGTTAAAACCTCTTTGTTTTAATTTTCTACGATGAAGAGGGACGGGAATAACACAATTCACTTTTCTGAAACCGGGATGAAAGGCTAGTTCTTCTCCAAGCCAGTTTCCGAGAAAAATTCCGACTTCTTCCTGTTTTTTATATTTAAGGTTATGGATAAGGTTTTGAACAATTCCTTTCTTTTTAAAATATAGCAAAGAAGTTGCGTTTTCAACACTTAAACGTGCCTCAAATACTTTTTTTGTGGCATTTTCGTTATCATGGTGATAATTAGTAGTTGGGATTTTATGTAAACAGGAAGTGCAAATCACTTTTTCGGCCTTTAATAGAGGGCTGTCGCAGCAATTGCATATTCTAGGGTAGAGCAGATTGGCTAAATCGTGAAACATTTGTTAAGTCCTTGCGGTTTACCTTAAAAAACTCCTAAATTTACAAAACAAATTTATTAATATGATGACCGAAAAGAAAAACAACAAGGCACTTAAAATCTTAACGGGAGTTTTAGCTGTTGCCTTACTGGCCTTAGGTATATATACTATTAAATTCTACAACGAAGAGAAAGAAAATAAAGCCATCCTTACCAAGGAAAAAGAGGTAATAGAAGATGAGCTTAATGATTTGATTATTAAATATGATGAAGCCATTGAAGAAAATCAGGTAATGGATCAAAACTTGGTAGATGCGAGGGATAGAATTGAGCGTTTGCTGGATTCAGTTGAAGATAATGAAGCTAATCTCATCTTAATTTCACGCTATAGAAGGGAGATTGGCAATTTAAAAGCTGAAAAAGAACGATTGTTTAGAGTGGTAGATAGTTTAAATCGTCAAAATCAATTAATTACTCAAACCCTTGATAGCACTAATGTAATCCTGCAGGAAAGAACTAGGGTTTCAGATTCTTTACAAACTACCAACCAGGATCTTTCTAATAAGGTTGACCGTGCAGCACAACTTAAAGTTACAAACCTTCGCGGGGAAGGCGTAATTGTAAGAAATAGTGGAAAACTGGTAGAAAATGATCGCACAAGGAGAATAGATCAGATTAGGACTTGCTTTACTATTACAGCCAATGACCTTGCAGGTCCCGGTGAAAGGGATATGTATGTGCAGGTTTATAATCCTGAAAATGAACTTGTAGGTGATGAAATTGTGGTAGAACACGAAGGTGGTGCTATGGTTTATAGTGCTGCGTCAAAAGTTTATTACGAAAACAACGAATTAGATGTTTGTTTGCTGGCCAATACCAACGAAGATAAATTACTGGAAGGTACCTATAAAGTGTATATCTATGCTGATGCAACTTTATTGGGAACCGCCTCATTTAACCTAAGATAATTAAAACTTAAAATTCAAAGGCCGCCCTGCTATTTATCAGGGCGGTTTTTTTATTTTTGCGCTATGGCAAAACAAGAAGACTTTTTTAAAAATGTAATATCCCATGCTAAAGAGTATGGGTATATTTTTGCATCCAGTGAAATATACGACGGACTTAGTGCTGTTTACGATTACGGGCAAAACGGAGCTGAATTAAAGAATAACATTAAAGAATACTGGTGGAAAAGTATGGTGCAGCTGCATCAGAACATCGTAGGATTAGATGCGGCAATTTTAATGCACCCAACCACTTGGAAAGCTTCAGGCCACGTAGATGCGTTTAACGACCCTTTAATTGATAATAAAGATTCTAAAAAACGGTACCGTGCCGATGTTTTGGTTGAAGATTATGCCGAGAAAATCAATCAGAAAGCACAAAAGGAGATTGCAAAAGCAAAAAAACGTTTTGGCGATAAGTTTGATGAAGAAGAATTTGTAACGACCAATCCGCGGGTAGTTCGTTATAAAAAAGAAGAAAAAGAAATTCTTGAGCGCCTTGCAAAATCACTTACCGATGAAAATTTAGCTGATGTAAAAGCGCTAATTGAAGAGCTGGAAATAGCCTGTCCTGAAACGGGTTCCAGAAACTGGACTGATGTAAAACAGTTCAACTTGATGTTTGGGACCAAACTTGGAGCTTCAGCCGATACAGCAACGGATTTATATTTACGACCTGAAACCGCTCAGGGAATTTTTGTAAACTTTTCTAATGTGCAAAAAACCGGAAGGATGAAAATCCCTTTTGGAATTGCACAAATAGGTAAAGCTTTTAGAAATGAAATTGTGGCCAGGCAGTTTATATTCCGCCAGCGGGAATTTGAGCAGATGGAGATGCAATTTTTTGTTCGTCCCGGTGACGAACTAAAATGGTTTGAGCACTGGAAAGAAACCCGTCAAAAATGGCACGCTTCTTTAGGTTTAGGCGATGAGAATTACCGTTTCCACGATCACGAAAAAATGGCACATTATGCAAATGCTGCTACCGATATAGAATTTAATTTTCCCTTCGGATTTAAGGAACTGGAAGGAATCCATTCCAGAACAGATTTTGACCTTAAAGCACACGAAGAACATTCAGGAAAGAAATTGCGTTTCTACGATCCTGAAATGAAAGAAAATTACGTGCCATATGTAATTGAAACTTCTATTGGTTTAGACCGAATGTTTTTAGCGGTTTTTTCAGCTTCCCTGGAAGAAGAAGAACTCGAAGGCGGGACCAGCCGGACGGTATTGAAATTACCGGCAATTTTGGCGCCAACCAAAGCTGCGGTGCTTCCGTTAGTGAAGAAAGACGGTTTACCCGAGCTTGCCCAAGAAATTATAGAAGAATTAAAATGGGATTTCAGGGTGCAATATGACGAAAAAGACGCGATTGGCCGTAGGTACCGCAGGCAGGATGCAGTGGGAACCCCACTTTGTATTACCGTAGATCACGATTCGCTTGAAGATAAAAAAGTGACAGTACGTTACCGGGATACAATGGAGCAAACGCGAGTGGAAATCACCGAACTTAAGGAACTAATTCAGCAAGAAATAGATTTTAAGACCTGGATGAAAAATAAGTAAAAAGTAATTTTTATTTCATATTTAAAAGGAGCGGTTAATTAACTTAATCGCTCCTTTTGTTTTTGATAAGCATAGAATCATTATTTTTAGAAAGTAAAAGAAGAAGTCGCGTAAAATGAAAAAAATTATATTCCTTTTAGTTTTAATTTTTGGTTGTCATTCCATATTCCTGGGACAGGAGAGGGAGACCTCCGGCCCGGTTTATATAGACTCTGCCAAGGCGGTGCCTTCTTCTGCAATGACTAAAAGAAAACTAATTCCTCCGGCAAAAGAATTTAAGATCTACAATCCCAGGAATCGCGGAATTAATAAAATTGTTCCAGGGAAAGGTTTACCAAAAGTCAAGGATGAGGCTCTTCAACAAAAAATGGGGGAAATCCAGGCAAAAGCTCCTTATTTTACTTTTGAGGCCGCTTCAACCCAAGCTACACCTACCGATCCTACTGGAGCCGCCGGCCCAAATCATTATGTAAATGGTTGGAATTCGGCTTTTTCAATTTTCAATAAATCGGGGAACCAAATTATGGAACCCGCTTCTCTTGCAAGTATAGGTGGAGAATTCACAGATGAAACCCTTGGAGATCCAATTATTCTATATGATGAATTTGCCGATCGATTTATAATTTCACAATTTAGCGATACTCCAGAAAGCTTCTTGATCGCCATATCTCAGGGACCAGACCCAATGAATGATGGGTGGTATACCTATCGTTTTACGACCAACGGGGTTTTACCCGATTATCCAAAGATTTCGGTTTGGGGAGATGGTTATTATATCACGACCAATAAAAATTCCAGAACAGCGGCTACCAGTCAGGTGGTCTATGCCTTGGAGAGAGACCAAATGCTTATTGGAGAAACCGCCCAAATTATGTCGTTCCCCTTACCTGGGGTAGAAACAAACGGCTTTTACAGTCCGGCCGGATTTTCAGGAATTGGAGAAGACTTACCGCCAAGAGGAAATTCGCCCATAATTTACCTTCAGGACGATTCCTGGGCAGGTGTTAATGAAGATCATTTAAAACTTTGGTTGATTAATGTAGATTGGAATAATCCTTCAGCATCCGCGATCTCAGAGTCGCAGGAATTGGGTGCTGGCGATGGCGTTTCACCATTTATAGCCACATTTGATGGAGGCTCCTTTGCAAATCTTTCACAACCGGGCATCGATAGACCAGATATTGACGTCCTGCAGGCTACAATGATGTATATGACCACCTACAGGCGATTTCCAAATTATAATGCCGTGGTGATGAATTTTGTGGTAGATATAGACCCAACTGCGGCAGAACATGCAGGCATACGTTGGTATGAGTTGCGACAACAAAACGATGGCGGTCCCTGGAGTGTTTACCAGGAAGGAACTTATGCACCAGATAATAACGATCGTTTTAGCGGGAGCATTGGCCTGGATGAAGAAGGTAATATTGCCCTCGGTTATACGGTCTTAAATGATAACCCACTAACTCCTGTTTTTCCGTCTTTACGTTATACCGGGAGATACCGCAACGATGAACCTGGAATAATGACTTTAGAAGAGCAAAGTATTATTGAAGGAGAAAGCCCCAATCCTAATTCAAGGTATGGCGATTATGCGCATCTAAGCGTAGATGCAGCCGATGGACTTACCTTTTGGCATAATGGCGAGTATTTTGTTGGGCAGGAAAGAAAAAACCATGTAGGGGTATTTAAAATCGCTCCAGATTTTGATAACGATCTTGGTGTGGTTTCATTAATTAGTCCGAAAGATGCCAGTTTGAATACAGGTGAAGAAATTACTATAAAAATCAGGAATTACGGCAGAAACGCACAGTCTAATTTTGATGTAAGTTATAGCATAGATGGAGGTCCTGATGTGACTGAAACTTTTGAAGAAACCATTGCAGGAACAAGTTCTGCTGAATTCACTTTTTCTGAAACCGCCGACCTTTCTCAGGTTGGACAAACCTATGAATTTATTTTCAGTACAAATTTAGATGCCGATGAAAATGTTGAAAATGATACTCTGATTACTTCAGTGCGAAATTTACCTCCTAACGATGTTGGGGTAACTTCTATTGATGCCCCTCAAACGGGAGAAAATTTAGGAACTTCAGAAGAAGTCACCGTAAGCATAGAAAACTTTGGGGGCGAGCCACAGCAAGATATCCCTGTTTTTTATCAAATAGGAAATAATACTCCGGTAAGGGAGGTTTTTAACGGCACTTTGGATGTTGGAGGACTTGAAGTTTATACCTTTAATGAAACTGCAGATATTTCGCCTTCAGGAAGTTATATAATTAGCGCCGGCACCAGGCTGGAGAACGATTTTGAACCCGGTAACGATACCACTATAAAATCTGTAGCCAATCTGGATTGTATTCCAGAAGGTTCTGATTGTAGTTTTGGTGACGGAATTTTCTTTTTTGAACTCGAAGACATTCTTAACGAACGCATTCCCTGCGGAAATGGTTATGCCGATTTTATTGGTTTAGCCGCTACTTTAGACCGTTCACAAAGCAATTTTACGGTTTCGGTACAATCTCATTTTGCTGAAGAAGATAGAGAACAATTTTCAATGTGGATAGATTTTAACGACGATGCTGTTTTTGATGATGAGGAACGTGTTATCACTTCTGAAGTTATCCCTACCAAAAACTCCTGGCATTCTTATGATTTCACTATTCCTAAAGATGCGCCGCTGGGGCAACATCTTTTGCGTATTAGGGCTGGAGATACCAGTTTTGAAGGTGATCTAAACAACCCCTGTGAAGTAATGGAATATGGGACCACCCACGATTATTCAGTAAGTATTACCGATTCTACTTTAGACATCGAGGATTTCATTTTAAACGAAGCTGAACTGGTAGTGGTTTCCGAAGAAAATAAACAGTTTAGAGTTATCATGGAAACCGATTATGAGGAAATCTTGAGAATTACGGTTCACAATGTTTTAGGGCAAAAAATGTTGGAAAATCAGGTGGAAAATAATGGCACCGGTTATGTTTATGAATTGGATATGTCTTATGCTGCAAGAGGTGTTTATTTGGTGAGAATGGGAACCCGGGAAGTAGGAAAAGTAAAGCGGTTTATTGTAAAATAGTTATTTTTAATTAATAATTTTAATAAGGTGTATACACAAGATTATATACACAGGCTGGATGAACTTACTTTAAAGTTCAATAAGGTATTTGGCAAACTCAGTGAACGTGAAATTCATTGGAAACCAAATGCCGATACCTGGAGTATTGCCCAAAATTTAGAACATCTTATTTTGATTAATCAGTCGTATTTCCCGATGATTGATAGGTTAAGGAATAAAGGTCATAAAAAGCCATTCACGGCAAAATTTGGTTTTCTGGTGAATTTCTTCGGCAAAACAATTTTAAAATCGGTTCAACCCGATACCACTAAAAAAACCAAAACATTCTCCATCTGGAAACCTTCTGAAAGTAGTCTTTCAAAAGATATTGTAGCTAGGTTTGTTGAGCATCAGGAAAAATTAAAACAGAAGATTTTACAGTCAGAAGATCTACTGAGGCAAGGTGCGGTAATTTCTTCACCTGCAAATCCTAAAATCGTGTATAAACTTGATGCAGCTTTTAAAATTATTCTCGCTCACGAAGAGCGACATTTTCAGCAGGCTAAAAAGCTGCTCCAAATTCAAAAATCTAACTTGTAAATCTTAGTTTTAGCCTTATTTTTGAGGAAAATTGACTTTTATGAAGATCATTTCCTATAACGTAAATGGAATTAGAGCTGCCGTAAGAAAGGGCTTTTTAGATTGGGTGCAACAGGCAAATCCAGATGTGGTTTGTCTCCAGGAGATAAAAGCAAATCCCGAGCAATTAAACCTCGATGATTTTCAAGAGGCCGGTTATCCTTATCATTACTGGTATCCAGCGCAAAAGAAAGGTTACAGCGGGGTGGCTATTTTAAGCAAGCACAAACCTTTGCATATAGAATACGGTACCGGAATAGATTATATGGATCACGAAGGCCGAACAATTCGTGCCGATTTTGAAGATTTTTCAATCATAAGTTTGTATCTGCCTTCAGGGACTAATATTGCCCGTTTGGAACACAAACTCCAGTTTATGGACGATTTTCAGCAATATGTTGACGAAGTCAAAAAAGATTTACCCAATTTGATAATTTGCGGAGATTATAATATTTGCCACGAAGCTATAGATATTCACGATCCTGTTCGACTTAAAAATGTATCCGGTTTCTTACCCGTAGAGCGAAAGTGGATAGATAATTTCATGAAAAGCGGATTTATAGATTCCTTTAGGCATTTTAATGAAGAGGGTGACAATTATTCATGGTGGAGTTACCGGGCTAATGCCCGAGCAAACAACAAAGGCTGGCGTATAGATTATAATTTGGTGGCCGAGCCATTGCAAGAAAAACTGAAACGCGCCGTTATATTACCTGAAGCCAAACACAGCGATCACTGTCCTGTTTTGGTGGAATTGGAATCAGATTTTTAATATGAATAACTTATAATTATGAAGAAAATACTTGTTTTAGCTGTTTCAGCGGTTTTTATGCTGACTTCTTGCGTATCCTCGAAAAAATATCAGGAACTCGAAGGCAGGCATGCCGATTTAAAACGTGAAAACCGAAATACCCAATCTGAACTCGAGAAATATCGAAATTTAGATGAAGAATATTCAACATTAAAAAAAGATTACGCTGTAGCCACGGCTGAAAGAGATCGTTTAAAAGATGAGCTTGAAAGCTCCCGAAAAAACTACGCTACACTTAAAAATTCTTACGATGCTTTAGAGGAAAACAGTTCTGCTGCAATTTCAGAAAATTCCCGGCAAAATCGCCAGCTTCTTGCTGAATTGGAAGAAAAAGAACAGGCGCTGGTAGAAGAGCAGGCAAGATTAAGTAAACTGCAAAGAGACCTTGATGCACGCTCCAGAAGAGTAAACGAGCTTGAAGAGTTAATCGCGGCCAAAGATGCCAAAATGAACGCTTTAAAAGATGCGATCTCAAAGGCCTTGACCAATTTTGAAGGCAAAGGTTTAACTGTAGAACAACGGGATGGTAAAGTCTATGTTTCTATGGAAAATAAGTTATTGTTCAGTTCTGGAAGTTGGGCTGTAAATAATGAAGGAAGACAGGCCGTGAAACAATTAGGCCAGGTTTTGGCTCAAAATCCAGATATTGCGGTTTTAATTGAAGGCCATACCGATGATGTACCTTACGGCGGAAGCGGTCCATTAAATGATAACTGGGACCTTTCTACTAAGAGAGCGACTTCTATTGTACAGATCTTAAAGGAAAACAATAATATAGATCCACAGAATTTAACCGCGGCCGGCCGTGGCGAATACGCGCCAATAGCGACTAATGAAACTGCCGAAGGCAAAGCAAAAAACCGAAGAATTGAAGTGATTTTAACACCAAAATTAGATGAGGTTACTAAATTGCTTAGCGAAGAATAAATATAATTTCTGAAAAACAATTAATGAAATATACCAAGCTTCCGAATACTGATATAAAAATTAGTAAAATTTGCCTGGGTACGATGACCTGGGGTGAACAAAATACAGAAGCCGAAGGCCACGAACAAATAGAATTTGCGCTGGAAAAAGGAGTGAATTTTTTGGATACGGCTGAAATGTATTCTATACCGGGAAAAGCAGAAACCCAAGGCAGTACCGAGAAAATCATTGGTTCCTGGTTTAAAAAATCGGGAAGAAGAGATGATGTGGTGCTCACTTCAAAAGTGGTGGGTCCTGGAAATTCGATGGAACATATTCGTAAAAATCTTGGATTTTCTAAAGAATCGGTATCCGATGCTTTGCATAAAAGCCTTGAGAGATTACAAACAGATTATATAGATCTTTATCAGTTACACTGGCCGGAACGAAACACAAATTTCTTCGGACAAAGGGGGTATGAGCACGATAAAGATGAAGCCTGGGAAGAGAATTTTAAAGAAGTGCTGGAAACTTTAGATGACTTTGTAAAAGAAGGAAAAATTCGACAGGTTGGTTTGTCTAATGAAACCCCTTACGGGGTTATGCGTTTTTTGGAAGAAAGCAGGAAGCATAATCTACCAAAAATGATCACGGTGCAAAATCCTTATAATTTACTCAACCGAAAAGACGAAATTGGACTAACCGAAGTGCTTCATCGCGAGAATGTAGGTTTATTTCCTTATTCACCTCTTGGAATGGGTACTTTAAGTGGAAAGCATTTGGACGGGATTCAGCCAATTTCAAGGTTGGGATTATTTCCGCAGTATAAAAGATATTCTGGAGAACAGGCAGTAAAAGCCACACGTGCTTATAGCGAGATCGCTAAAAATCACAATTTGAATTTCGCGCAAATGTCATTGGCTTTTGTGAACACCCGCCCTTTTGTAACGAGTAATATTATTGGCGCGACCTCAATTAAACAATTAGTAGAAAATATTGGTAGTATAGATTTAGAACTTTCCGAAGAAGTTTTAGAAGATATCAATAAAGTTCACGAAATTTATCCCAATCCCGCACCTTAATCTAATAAGATTAGATCCTGAAATAAATTCAAGATGACGTGAAGTTTATATTTCATTTACCAAACTTTGGTGGATGTAAGAAGCTTTATTTGCGGAAGTTCTTATATGAAACCATTCGTTTGTTTTTCCTAGAAATTGAAGCGTATCATTAGCTTTTAAGGTGCTTAGAATCCTGGAATTTGAAGTGGTTGGTTTGTTTCTAAGGTTGGCTGTATTGCTATTAACGATCAGGTTACGCGGAATACTATCCATTCTTTCAGCATCTGCTTCAAGCACGCTGGTTTGATACACAAAATGTAAGGGGTTTATCGCTCCTCGATAACTTTTATATATGCCAAAATGAAGATGTGGCGGTGTGGTTCTGGCATTTCCGGTATTACCTACAAAACCTATGGTATCGCCCCTTTTTATATTTCCGGAAACATCGGCAATGCTATCTAAATGCGCGTAATAAAGCGACTGCCCGCGTTTACGATCACGCAGCCAAACCTGTTTTCCTCCCAGACCTTTTTCCCCGGTATAACCAATGCTTCCATTTGTGGCGGCTACCACGGGCGTTCCTCTTTTTGCAAAAATATCTATGCCTTCGTGGCTCCTGGCTCCACCATCGCGATTTGCGCCCCAGTAGCTTTGTACGTTGGCATTAATGCCCTCACTCACCGGAAATAGGTAAGCAGGATTTTTCTGCATTTTAAAGGTAAATGTTGTATGCGCTTCAATTTTGCGGTTGGATTACAACTTTGTAAGTTGCCGTTTTTTCGGCTTCAAAAATTAAATTTTTCTTCTGAAAACTGGTGGATTCCACCTTTTCGAATTTCGGTATTGTATCGGCGGTTCTTTCAAAAAGCTCAACAAAAACCAGCTGTTTGGTAGAATCTGTTTCCACTACTAAATTAAAAACTTCACCGGGTTGGAGTTTAATTTCATAAGAATAGACTGGAAAATTTTTCGGATAAAATTTGCCGGTTTCGGCATAGGGCAGGCTAATTTCTATACTATCCTGAAATGCAGTTTCAGCCAAATTTTCCCAAATTTGGAACAATTCATCTGAAACATTAAAATCACGTTTATATTGTTCTTTTGCGGTTGGATTGGTAATAAAATCTGATGCTTTGTTGATTTGCGAGCAACCCGAAATAATTATAATAAGGAATAGGCTTAAAATCTTTATCTGCTTCATTGTCTTTCGTTTACAGACAATTTAAAGCAGTAATTATGCCAGATTAAAAGTGCTACTTTTTCAATCTTTTAATTTCTCAGGGTTCTGGCGGGTATCAAAAATTCTTAAGATTAAAATATCACCATCTTCCTCTTCGTAAATTATTTTATAATGACGAATTATAATTCTGCGGTATTTCGGGTTTATTTCGTCTACTTGATATTGTTCGGGAAAAGTGATTTCCCTACTTACTTTTAAAATGTCACGAATTACAGCCTTGGCTCCCTGGGGCGTTTTCTTCTCAAGCTTATAATAATCGTTTATTTTTCGAAGTTCTAATTTTGCAGTCGAAGACCAAATTATCCTGAGTTTAGCTATTACCAGGTTTCAGCTTCTTTTTCTAAGTCTTCCTGACTTGTGAATTTCCCCTTTTTAATTTCGTCTTTGGCAATCTTCAATTCCTGTTCATACTCTCCTTTTGTCAAAAGTTTGCCTTCTAAGGTATAAGCAACAGCCTTAGTTTTCTGGTAATTCTCTATAACATCACTAAGCTTATTCAATAATTCCGGCTCGGCATTATCTATATAGCCAATTATCCTCTTCTTCAAATCATCAGCTTTCATAATGAAAATTTTAGGTCAGATTAAATTACGATATTTTCTTTAATTATCGAATGGAAGAAAGAGTCTACCCAAACAAATGACTTACCACATCTTCAATTTTTGCCACTTTTATAATATTAATGCTGAAGTTTGATTTAGGAATCTTGCTTTGTTTGGAAACCATAATTCCTGCAAAACCTAGTTTTTCAGCTTCCATAATACGTTGTTCTACGCGGGTAACTGGGCGTATTTCTCCGGCAAGCCCTACTTCGGCTGCGAAACAGATATCCTTTTGAATAAAAATATCTTCATTTGAAGATAAAATAGCGGCAATTACGGCAAGATCTATCGCGGGATCGTCTACGCTAATTCCGCCGGTAATATTCAGAAAAACATCCTTGGCACCCAACCTGAAACCAGCACGTTTTTCTAAAACCGCAAGTAACATATTTAGTCTTTTTACATTATAGCCGGTAGCCGAACGTTGGGGAGTTCCATAAACCGCAGTGCTAACCAGCGCCTGGATTTCTATCATAAGAGGCCGCATTCCTTCCAGAGTGGCTGAAATAGCCGTTCCGCTAAGATCCTCATCGTTTTTGGAGATAAGAATTTCAGAAGGATTACTTACTTCCCGAAGTCCACTGCCCTGCATTTCGTAAATACCGAGTTCATGAGTTGATCCAAAACGGTTTTTGTGCGCGCGTAGAATTCGGTACACGTGGTTTCTGTCGCCTTCAAACTGCAAAACGGTGTCTACCATGTGTTCCAGCACTTTGGGGCCGGCAATGCTTCCTTCTTTGGTGATATGGCCAATTAAAATAACCGGTGTATTGCTTTCTTTTGCAAATTTTATAAGCTCTGCGGTGCATTCCCTGATTTGGGAAATACTTCCCGGTGCGCTTTCAATATAATCGCTGTGCAGGGTTTGTATGGAATCTATAATTATTACTTCAGGTTCTATAGCTTCAATTTGCCTGAAGATATTTTGAGTTTTGGTTTCGGTAAGGATATAGCAATTGGCGGCAACGGGATTAATTCGTTCTGCGCGCATTTTTATTTGCTGCTGACTTTCCTCCCCGGAAACATATAAAACTTTATAATTTAACTGAAGCGAGATTTGAAGTAACAGCGTGCTTTTCCCTATTCCCGGTTCACCGCCCAGTAGGGTGAGCGATCCCGGAACAAGTCCTCCACCCAGAACCCGGTCCAGCTCGTTATTGCCGGTATGCCATCGGTTTTGAGGACTGTTTTCAATTTCAGCTATTTTTAAAGGTTTGGCCGTACGTTTTGCTTCCCTCTCGCTGGGTGATTTCCAATCTTTTGCATCCGGCTTTTCTACAATTTCTTCAGCAATGGTATTCCACTCACCGCAGGCGCTGCATTTGCCCTGCCATTTAGCATATTGGCTGCCACAATTCTGGCAGTAAAACGTTGATTTAACCCTGGCCATCTAGCTTTGATTTTTCCCGCTAATAACCGAAATCTTTTTTAATTGCATCAGCTTTAGCAAGCATAAAATCAGTGTTTAAAAATGCGATTTTTTCCTGTCCATATGCATTTTGATAGGTACGCATCGCTTTCTTCGGATTTCCGGTTTCTTCCTCATAACGGGCCTCGAAATAGGTTCCCAGCATAGTACCCGGATAATTATCGTAGGCCAATTGGCTTAAACCTTTATAATCGTCCCAGCGCCTTGTTTTTTCAATAGCATTATGAACTGCCATAAAATCTTCCAGCCTAATCTTTTTCTGAATCCCGAAAAGCTCGTTTATGCTTTCATATTTATCGGTTAAAAACTCAACTGAGGATACCGAAGTTTGTAATAAAAGCTCGTTGTAATCTTTTTGACTAATAGGCCGATAAACGCTGAACATACTTTCTAAGGCAGAAGGTATTGCTTTTCCTACCAGGGAATAATGCGTAGCATTTTCAAAATTATCGAACTTATAAGTTACCAAATCGTTTTCTATAGCAGCAAGCTGAGAGTTTAGATCTTCAATTCCCTTTTTTAACTGCGGAATATCAGCGGTGCCTGTAGCCAGATAAAGCCATTTTTTGGTTTCAGACCTTGCTAGAGTGCCACTTATCCTATCGGCCATTGGCGGTGCGAGATCTGGGCTTAGGTTAATATAGCCGTCAAAAATGGGGTTTGATTTTAGCAAATAATAGTTAATAAAATTTGCGGTGTAATCATGTCCTGCAATTACCCTGAAATCTGCAGTACGATATTTATTATCTAAATGCTGCATAAGTTCCATTCCCAGGAATTCAAAAAAGGCCGCACCTTTATCTGCCGGGAGAAAATTTCGCTCATCATAATAAGCATCGTCCATACGGGATTTGCTTTGATTAATGCCTACTACGATCATTTCGGGCGCATCTTCCCAATAGGAATAATAATCTACGTTACCTGCCATGGGTTCAAACAAGTAGTCACCGTCGAGCACGAGAATTACCGGATAGCTTTTTTCGGTATTTTCATCATAATTTCGTGGGAGTTGAATCTTGATTTCCCGTGTTTCACCGAGTTTTTCGGAAGAAATCGTTTCGTAAAGAGTTTGTGCAGAACTTAGAAGCGGCGCCACTAACAGCACAAAAATGAGTAATTTTTTTACCATAGGTGTTAGGTTTTGTTTAACCTACACAAGATATATATTATTTTCGACGGTTGAAAATTGGGAGTAATATGAAAGAAAGTCCGCCAAGCACCAATACCAGCAGGGTTTGCGTGGCCCAGGTAATCCATCCAAAAGCCTCGCCACTTTGCTTACTGATTCCGAAAACCACTAGAATAGCACCAATTGCTACCGGATAAACTCCAATTCCGCCATTTGTGGCCGAAATCGCAAAAGATCCTACTACAAATGCGGCCATAATTATAGAAAAATCGGTTTTTTCCATTCCCGGAACTGCAAAAATAATTACATAAAACATCAGAATGTACATTAACCAAATAAACAAGGTGTGGAAAATAAATGGCCATTTTTGTTTCATTCTGAATATGCTTCGCATTCCTTCCAGAAGTCCCCGGGCCATTTTTTTGATGCGAACCAAAAATGAAAGTTTAGACCTTTTTATAATTTGAAGTATTAGAACCCCAATTAAAACAAGACTTAAAAGTATTCCAACACTTACTATGGGATTAATTTCATTGGCCTTAAAGTAGGCGAGAAGGTGTTCGGTTTGAAGAAATAATGTGAAAGCCGTTATGCTTAGCATCACGACAACATCAGCAATTCTTTCAGAAATAATGGTTCCGAAAGCTTTTTCGAAAGGTATTTTTTCATAAGTGGAAAGACTGGCAGCCCGTAGTATTTCTCCTGATCTTGGAATCCCAAAATTTGCCAGATATCCGGCCATCACTGCCATAAAACTGTTTAGTAATTTGGGTCTGTAGCCCATGGGTTCCAACATAAATTTCCAGCGGTAAGCCCGGGAAAGGTGAGAAAGCCCGCCAAAAAGCATAGAAAGAATTATAAACCAGGGATTAGCATTTAAAATATTTTGCCACAATTCTTCCCTTTCTTGCGGCGTGGCGCTTTTAAGAGAATACCAGATTAAAAAAACTCCCAAAAGTAATGGGAGTATGATTTTTAGTATTTTGATTAATTTTTTATTCAACGGTCTAACTCAAAAGATTGGTTTCTTCGTTAGGAAACACCAGAGAAGGTTTAAATGCTTTTGCTTCTTCAAAATCCATAATTGCATAAGCGATTAGGATTAGAATATCGCCTTTGGCAACTTTCCTCGCCGCAGCACCATTAAGGGTGATTTCTCCTGAATTTCTTGGACCCGGGATTACGTAGGTTTCTAAACGCTCACCATTGTTGTTATTTACAATCTGAACTTTTTCACCTTCAATAATATTAGCGGCTTCCATAAGATCTTCGTCAATGGTAATGCTTCCAATATAATTAAGATCGGCGCCTGTAACTTTTACTCTGTGTATTTTTGATTTTACTACGTGAACTTGCATAGTTTATTCTTCGTTGTTTAAGGCAATATTATCTATTAGCCTGATATCGCCGGCATAGGCAGCGATAAAAGCGCGGTAAGTATCACCTTTTCTTTTTCTGTTTATTTTTTTTAATGTTTTGGTGTTGGCAATTTCAAAATATTCCAACTCCAATACCGGGTGGCTATTAAATTGCTCTTTTACCCAGTTGTGTATATATTCTGCACTTTTTGTGCCAAATAGTTCCCTGGTTTTAAGGAGGGTTTGATAAATAAAGGAAGCCTTTTCCCGCTGATTTGCATTCAACCTTTCGTTTCTTGAACTTCTTGCTAAACCATTTTCTTCTCTTAAAATGGGGCAGCCTATTACTTCTACCGGAAGCCCTGCTTTCTCAGTTAGTTTCCTTACAATTTGTAATTGCTGAAAATCTTTTTCTCCGAAAAAAGCTTTGTTTGGTTCTACGATAGTAAACAATCTTTTAACTATAGTTCCCACTCCGTCAAAATGTCCGTTTCGGTATTTTCCTTCCATTACCTGCTCCAAGCCGTCAAAATTAAACTGCTCAGAGCTTACATTCTTACCATATAATTCATTAGCTGTGGGAGCAAAAATCCAGAGGTTGGCACTGGCTTCTTTCAGGAGTTTCATGTCCTCTTTTAAAGTGCGTGGATATTTCTCAAGATCAGAGGGATTATCAAATTGGGTAGGGTTTACAAAGATGCTGATAATCACCTGATCACAGGCCTGTAAAGCCTTTTCAACCAAAGATAGATGACCGTGATGTAAGGCACCCATAGTGGGTACTAAACCAATGGTTTTAGCTTTAGATTTTGCGGCATTAATCGCCGCTTTTAAAAGGGTTTTTTCTTTGAAAACCTGCATTTTATTATAAAATTAACAGCGTGCAAACTTAATATATTACCAGCAATCTGCATAAATTTTTGTAATTTTGCGTGTTTTTTGTTCGCAATCGCAATTAAAGCAATCTATTTATGAAAGATAAGAGGATATTGTACGTATCATCTGAAGTTATTCCTTACCTGCCTGAAACCGAAATATCATCCACGTCTTTTGAAGCCGCAAAAATGGTAAATAATATTGGAGGGCAAATCAGAATTTTTATGCCCCGGTTTGGTAACATCAATGAACGTCGCCATCAGTTACACGAAGTGATAAGACTGTCGGGGATGAATTTGGTGATTAATGACCTGGATATGCCGTTAATTATAAAAGTGGCTTCGATCCCAAAAGAGAGAATGCAGGTTTACTTTATAGACAACGAAGATTATTTTAAAAGAAAAGCTACCCTTACCGATGAAGAAGGCAATATGTTCGAAGATAACGACGAGCGAGCCATCTTTTTTGCTAAAGGAGTAATAGAAACCGTTAAGAAATTAAACTGGTCTCCCGATATTATTCACGTTCATGGCTGGCTGGCATCTTTGCTTCCGCTATATTTAAGACGTTACTATGGAAATGAACCATTATTTAGTGGCGCGAAAATTGTTACCTCTGTATACAATCAAGACTTCGAAGGAACCTTAGATGTAAATATGCAGGAGAAAGTATTATACGACGGGATGGAAAAAGAAGATGTAAAACATCTGAAAACACCAAGCTATGTTAATTTAATGAAGCTTGCAGCAGATCATTCTGATGCGATAATTACTGCAGGCGAAAATATTCCTGAAGATCTTTCGAAATACCTTGGAAAGCTTAATAAGCCGGTGCTTCCTTATAAGAACAGGGAGGAGTTTAGCCAGGCTTATCAGGATTTTTACACTAACGAAGTTTTATCTGAATAGAAATTTTTATCGAATGAATTTAATGAGAATGATGTACAAAACAGCAACTTTATTTGTTGTTGTTTTTGCTTTTGTGGCCTGTGACGATGAATATAGTACCGTTGGCGGTGAAATTATAGAAAACCCGAGTAACCTTGAGTTAGAAGAAGTTGAAGTAAAAGCTTACAGTAAAAAGATTAATTCAGTACAAACCAATAACCTGGGTAACCATTTACTGGGTGTTCATAACCATCCAATTTATGGGCAGTCAACTGCAAGTATACTTAGTCAGGTTTCCCTGCCAAGCAATAATCCTAGCTTTGGGATAGAGCCAGAACTGGATAGTGTTGTTTTGACTATTCCTTATTTTAATACTGAATTAGATTCAGACGAAGATGGTAATATTCAATATGCTTTGGATTCCGTTTATGGAAATACGCCTATAAAAATATCTGTTCAGGAATCGAATTACTTTCTGAGCGATTTGGATCCTTCAGTAGATTTTCAGGACAGACAACGTTATTATTCCGATCAACAGGAATTATTTGAACAAAACCTTATAGGGGAAGTGATTTATGAAGATGATAATTTTACACCTTCTCCACAAGCTATTGTTTCTTACGAAGAAAACGATGAAGGGGCGCAGGATACAATTTCTTCGGGTCCGGCCTTGAGGATAAAGCTTCCAGTTGATTATTTTCAACATAAAATAATTGATAAGGAAGGCTCAAACGTGCTTAGCAATAACAATAATTTTAAAAATCACCTACGCGGATTGTTCATCAAGGCGGAATCAACTGCTGAGGATGGCACAATGATTTTATTTAATCTTCAAGATCAAGGTGCTGGGATTGAACTTTTTTATACCACAGACTTAGAGACTACAACAGAGGATGGCGAGATTGAAACGGTGAGAAGTTCCAGAAATTATAAATTGAATTTTGGAAGTACCATCGTAAATACATTTACCGGAGAATACCCGGGAGATGTGTTGCAGGCAATAGATGATTCTGATGAAGAATCTGGTGCCGAGAAACTTTTTCTGAATGGAGGAGAAGGAAGTATGGCGGTAATTGAGCTCTTTGAAAATGAAGAGCAAATAGCAGCGTTCAGAGAAAACGACTGGTTGATTAACGAAGCAAACCTTACTTTTTATGTAGATCAGGATTTCGTTAGTGGGTTTAATGAACCAACCCGTTTGTACCTCTATAATCTGGATAATAATAAGGTAATAGCTGATTATAATTTTGCCTTGAATTTTGTTCAGGATGGTAATGAGAATAATCCGGCCACCTCACTTTCTTCATTTTCTACCCCGTTGGAAATCGATGAAGATGAAAACGGAATTCGTTATAAGCTAAATTTAACCCAGCACGTAACGAATATTATTGAAGATGAGGCCGATAATGTGAGATTAGGCCTGGCGATTACTCAAAACATAAATATCACCAATAATTCGGCAGTTAGAAATTCTGAAAATGTTGAATTTTACCCGGTAATGGGGATAATTAGTTCAAGGGGAACCGTATTGCACGGTAACCTTTCAGGTAATGAAGAAAAGCGATTAAAGCTTAGAATATACTATACAGAGATTAATTAAATAATACCAATATACTATGTGCGGAATTGTAGGATATATTGGGCATAGGGATGCTTATCCCGTTGTCCTAAAAGGACTCCAGAGACTTGAATATCGTGGATATGATAGTGCAGGGATTGCTATTTATGATGGAGAGGAACTGAAACTTTGTAAAACAAAGGGGAAAGTTGCCGATCTAAAAGAAAAACTTGAAAATACTATTACCACTAATGGAAATGTGGCACTTGGTCATACACGCTGGGCAACTCACGGGGTTCCAAACGATGTAAACAGTCACCCGCATTATTCGAATTCTGGTGATATTGTGATTATTCACAACGGAATTATAGAGAATTACGATGCCCTTAAAAAGGAACTAAAAACCCGTGGTTATACTTTTGAGAGTGATACCGATACTGAGGTTTTGGTTAACCTTATAGAAGATGTTATTGTTAACGAAGGAGTTAAACTTGGAAAAGCTGTACAAATCGCTTTAAACCAAACTATTGGTGCTTATGCAATTGCAGTTTATAATAAAATAAAACCCGATGAGATCGTGGTAGCCCGTTTAGGGAGCCCACTTGCTATTGGAGTTGGTGAGGATGAATTTTTTATCGCTTCAGATGCTTCTCCATTTATAGAATATACCAACAATGCAATTTACCTGGAAGACGGGGAGATGGCTGTTATTAGAAGGGGTAAAGAAGTTAGTGTTAGAAAGATCAAGGATGATACTTTGGTAGATCCTTATGTTCAGGAACTGCAACTTAATCTTGAGCAAATAGAAAAAGGTGGGTATGAGCACTTTATGCTTAAGGAAATTCACGAGCAACCCACAGCAATTAAAGATACCTACCGCGGCAGAATGTTGCCTGAAGAAGGTTTAATAAGAATGGCCGGGGTAGACGACAACCTGGGGCGTATTGCTAATGCAAAACGAATTCTAATTGTTGCATGCGGAACAAGCTGGCACGCCGGTTTGGTAGCTGAATATATTTTTGAGGAGCTTGCGAGAATTCCTGTAGAAGTAGAATATGCTTCAGAATTCAGGTATCGTAACCCTATTATTTCAGAAAAAGATGTGGTTATCGCGATTTCCCAAAGTGGGGAAACTGCCGATACCATGGCGGCTATAAAACTTGCTAAAGAAAAAGGTGCATTCGCTTTTGGTGTTTGTAACGTAGTAGGCTCCTCTATTTCAAGGGAAACCCATGCCGGTGCTTATACCCACGCTGGTCCTGAAATTGGAGTGGCTTCAACAAAAGCATTTACCACGCAAATCACGGTGCTTACTTTAATGGCGCTAAAACTTGCAAAACATAACGGCACGATCTCTAATACAGATTTTATGACCTATTTGCAGGAATTAGAACGTATTCCTGGTAAAATTGAAAAAGCACTACAAGGAGATGAGCATATAAAAATGATCGCCGATATTTATAAAGACGCCAGAAACTGCCTGTATCTGGGTAGAGGATTTAACTTCCCGGTTGCTTTAGAAGGCGCTCTTAAGTTAAAAGAGATTTCCTATATACACGCTGAAGGTTACCCTGCTGCTGAAATGAAACACGGCCCAATTGCGCTTATCGATGAGGAGATGCCGGTAGTGGTAATTGCAACCAAAAAAGGACACTATGAAAAAGTAGTAAGTAATATTCAGGAAATAAAGTCCAGAAGCGGTAAAATTATCGCGATTGTTACTGAAGGTGATACTGAGGTAAGGGATCTAGCAGATCACGTTATTGAAGTGCCTGAAACGCTTGAGCCCCTTACGCCACTTCTTACAACAATCCCGCTTCAGTTATTATCGTATCATATTGCGGTTATGCTTGGGAAAAATGTAGACCAGCCAAGGAATTTAGCAAAATCGGTTACGGTGGAGTAAATCTTCCGAATAAAAATAAATAAAAGATCCCTTTTGAATTTTTTCAGAAGGGATTTTTTAATTCAAAATGATGCTTTAAAACTTATTTTTGCCGGCTTTGAGAATGAGCAAAAAAGTTATTTTAAGAGAGGTATGATTTTATTAAGAAAAAACTATCTTTGCAGCCTGAAAATACCCTTGTGCTATTTTAACACATTGTGAATTATTACATTGAGTATTTCAGATATTTTAAATACGAAAACATTAAAGAATTAAATAATGTCTAAAGTAACAGGTAAAGTTGCCCAAATTATTGGCCCTGTAGTTGATGTTGTGTTCGACTCAGAGAATGCTGAATTGCCAAAAATCTACGATTCTTTGGAAATCACCAGAAAAGATGGTTCCCTTCTAATTTTAGAAGTGCAATCTCACATTGGTGAAGAAACAGTGAGAACAGTATCTATGGATTCTACCGATGGTCTAAGCCGCGGGGTTGAAGTAGTAGCAACAGGAGCGCCTATTCAAATGCCGGTTGGTAAAGAAGTTTATGGCCGTTTGTTTAACGTGGTAGGTGATGCTATTGATGGACTTGGGAATTTACCTAAAGCCGGAAAAGATGGTATGTCTATTCACAGGGAAGCACCAAAATTTGAAGACTTATCTGTTTCTACAGAAGTTTTATTTACCGGGATTAAAGTAATTGACCTTATTGAGCCTTATGCAAAAGGTGGTAAAATTGGTCTTTTTGGTGGTGCCGGTGTTGGTAAAACAGTACTTATACAGGAATTGATTAACAATATTGCCAAAGGCCACGGTGGTCTTTCAGTATTTGCCGGAGTAGGAGAGCGTACTCGTGAAGGAAACGACCTTCTAAGAGAAATGCTTGAATCTGGTATTATTAAATACGGTGATGCTTTTTCTGAATCTATGGAAGAAGGCGGATGGGATCTTAAAAAAGTAGATAAAACTGCTATGTTGGATTCTAAGGCAACTTTCGTATTCGGACAAATGAACGAGCCACCTGGAGCACGTGCTCGTGTAGCACTTTCTGGATTAACTATTGCTGAGTATTTCCGTGATGGAGCCGGTGAAGGCCAGGGAAAAGACGTTCTTTTCTTCGTAGATAACATTTTCCGTTTTACACAGGCCGGTTCAGAGGTGTCTGCACTTCTAGGGCGTATGCCTTCAGCGGTAGGTTACCAGCCAACTTTGGCAACAGAGATGGGTGCGATGCAGGAGCGTATTACTTCAACTAAAAACGGATCTATTACATCTGTACAGGCGGTTTACGTACCTGCAGATGACTTGACAGATCCCGCGCCGGCAACAACTTTTGCTCACCTGGATGCAACAACAGTACTTTCACGTAAAATTGCCGAGCTTGGTATTTATCCCGCGGTAGATCCTTTAGAATCTACTTCAAGAATTCTTACTGCCGATATTTTAGGTGATGATCATTATAAATGTGCGCAACGAGTAAAAGAGCTTTTACAGCGTTATAAAGAACTGCAGGATATTATTGCTATTCTTGGTATGGAAGAGCTTTCTGAAGAAGACAAGCTTGCTGTATCTCGTGCAAGACGTGTACAACGTTTCCTTTCTCAACCTTTCCACGTAGCCGAGCAGTTTACCGGTTTAAAAGGAGTTTTGGTTGATATTAAAGAAACCATTAAAGGATTTAATATGATTATGGATGGGGAATTAGATCACCTTCCGGAATCTGCCTTTAACCTTAAAGGAACCATTGAAGAAGCGATTGAAGCCGGCGAGAAAATGTTGGCTGAAGAAGACTAATTTATTTTAGTATGCAGTTCTAAGTAAACATTCCGCAGAAATTTCTGTGTTGTTGCTGAAAACTGTAAACACAAACTAAAAAATATGTACTTAGAAATAGTAACTCCTGAAGCGGTAGTTTTTAAAGCTGATGTTGATGCAGTAAAAGTTCCTGGTCACGATGGGGAGTTTCAAATGCTGAACAATCACGCGCCTATAGTTTCTACATTGGTTGAAGGTGAAGTTAAGATTCAACTTACGACCTCTAATAAAGAATTGGATGATGAACTTTCTGATGATTTTAGAAAAGATTCTGCAAATAGTAATATTCTTTATTACACAATAAAAGGTGGTGTTTTAGAAATGAAAGACAACAAAGCCATTATTCTGGCCGATTAACTTTCAGGAAATTCAATATAGAAAAAGCCGGGCAATTGTCCGGCTTTTTTAGTTTTGTGTGTATTCCAGAATTATCTCCCGGCTGGCAGTTTAAAGCTTCGCAAATAGCCTCTAAAGTAGAAAACCGCACCGCTTTAGCTTTCCCGGTTTTTAGAATGGAAAGATTAGCTGTGGTAATTCCTATTTTATCAGCCAGTTCATTGCTTCCACCACGTTCTTTCAGAATTATTTTCAGCGTTTTAAGAAGTTTGCTAAGAAACAAGGTTTTTATAATGATTAAAAATAAGAAGCTATTAAATCGAATAATCTTCGGGGGTTAAACCTTGCTTTGGCTGCAAAACTTAAATAATATCTCTTATATTTGCGGGGAACGGACTTTTTGAGAGAAAATATATGCTAGCAGCAATACTTTTAGGTTTTTTATTCGCATTATTCCTGGTTTTCACAGGAAAGTTCTTCAGGGGAAAATTAGCCGTTCTTTCCGCTCTTATCCCGGCAGGACTTTTTGCATACTTTGCAAGTTTTATTCCGCAGATAAGTTCCGGAGAATTAATCCATAAAACCTATCAATGGGTCCCGGCATTTGGAGTAGACCTAAGTTTTAAACTAGACGGTCTCTCTTTACTTTTTACCTTAATGATCACTGGGATTGGTTTCCTGGTTTTTGCATATACCGCATCTTATTTAAAAGCCCACAAATATTTAGATCGTTTTTACGGATATCTCAGTCTGTTTATGGCTGCGATGCTTGGTTTGGTACTTTCAGATAATTTAATTTCACTTTTTGTTTTTTGGGAATTAACCAGTATAAGTTCGTTTTTCTTAATTGGTTTTAATAATACGAATCCTGCTTCAAGAAAATCGGCTTTAACTGCTTTGGGAATTACCGGTTTTGGAGGGTTTTTCTTATTGGCAGGAGCTTTGTTGCTGGGCAGTATGACGGGTACTTACAGCATTTCTGAAATGCTAAGTATGAAGGAAGCCATTGCCGGAAGTGAATATTATATTCTGGCGGTTATCTTTATTTTTGTTGCTGCATTTACAAAATCGGCGCAATTTCCTTTTCATTTCTGGTTGCCTGGGGCGATGAAAGCGCCAACTCCGGTTTCAACTTATTTACATTCGGCCACGATGGTAAAAGCAGGAATCTACTTGCTTATGCGTTTTACTCCAGTTTTGGGAGATCAGGAATTCTGGAATACAACATTAATAATCGTGGGGGGAATCACTATGGTTTACTCTGCAATACACGCTCTTTTTAGAACCGATCTTAAAGGCGTACTGGCCTATTCTACCATTTCAGCCTTGGGAATCCTTGTATTCTTAATTGGTCTGGGTACTAAAGCCGCTTTTCTTGCTGCAGCTGTTTTTATAATTGTTCACGCGCTTTATAAAGCTACTTTATTCCTGGTAACGGGAATAATAGATCACCAAACCGGAACCCGGGATATTACCAAATTAGGCGGATTACGAAAAATTATGATGCCTGTTGCGATTGCCGGTATCTTGGCAGCGATCTCCAGTGCGGGTATCCCGCCATCGGTAGGTTTCCTCGGAAAAGAACTTACTTATGAAGCCAGTACACACGCTGAAACTTTTACGATTGTAATTGTGATCGCGATTGTTTTGACGAAAATATTATTGCTTTGGGCCGGTTTTGTAGCTGGAATTAAACCATTTGTAGGCAAACTTCCTGAAGCTCATAAAGATGTAAAAGCACCCGGATTCTTAATGTGGGGGCCTGCAATTCTCCTTGCTGTTTTAGGAATTCTATTCGGAATATTCCCTATGCTTATTGAATCTGTCCTGGTAAAACCGGTAGTTTCAGCTTTGGGAGCAGATGCTTCAGAATATCATCTAGCCTTATGGCACGGCTTTAATACCGTTTTATTATTAAGTGCAATTACTATTGCAGTAGGGATATTCTTGTATTTCTTCCTGAAACCTTCAGCAAAACTAGAAGACAGGATCGGAAAGCTGGAGTTTATTTCCCCAAAAAGTATCACGGAAAAGGGAACGCACTATTTCAGTGTATTTTCAGCATTCTGGACCAATGTTTTTCAAAATGGATATTTACGAAATTATGTAACAACTATTGTCTTGTTCCTTGTAGTATTAGTAAGCTACATTATGTTAGGAAACTCGAGAGTAATAATAGATCATACTCAACTTTCTAAAGTTACGGCTTACGAGTTGGCTGTGGTAATTATATTAATTGCCGGGGTTTTTTATACGGTTTTTACAAAATCAAGGCTTGCTGCAGTGGCAGGAATGGGTGTTGTAGGTTTGGCCATTTGTTTGATTTTTGTTTTCTACAGTGCACCAGATCTTGCAATGACACAGTTCTCTATTGACACGCTAACAGTGATTTTATTTGTATTAGTGCTTTATAGATTGCCTAAATACCTTACCCTTTCAGATTATAAAATGAGAATTAGGGATGGGATATTATCCCTGGCCTTAGGGACGGTAATATGTTTGCTGGCTTTGCAGGTGCTTGCCGAACCGACCAATAGTGAAATTGGTGATTTTTATGCGAAAAATGCCTATATACTGGCTCACGGGAAAAATGTTGTAAATGTTATCCTGGTCGATTTTAGGGGTACTGATACGCTTATGGAAATTGCAGTATTGTCTATTTCAGCCATTGGAGTTTTTGGATTACTAAAACTGAGATTAAAAAGTACTGATAGATCGCAGTAAAAAAGAACTATGAAGGCCTATAAATTAGGTTTTTAGAAAATAATATGTAGATGAAAACCTTAATATTAAAAACAGCTTCTAATTACCTTTTACCGTTATTGCTGGTGTTCTCCGTTTTTATCTTATTGCGTGGGCATTATTTGCCCGGCGGTGGTTTTGTGGGCGGACTTATAGCTGCAATTGCTTTTGTATTGCACGCTTTTGCTAACGGACTTGATAATACAAAAGGATTATTAAGATTTCATCCGGGGTTTTTGATGCCTGTAGGTTTAGGTCTTGCTTTTATTAGCGGTTTGGCGCCGGTAATTGGTTTAGATGATCCTTTTATGACGGGTCTCTGGTTTCCGGAACCTTTTCCGGTTATCGGAAATGTAGGCTCGGCTTTATTTTTTGATATTGGGGTTTACCTGGTCGTAATTGGGGTCACCCTAACAATAATATTTACAATTTCAGAATCAGCTTAATTTATGGAAATTCTTTTAGCGATAATTATAGGGGTTCTGTATGCAGCGGGTATTTATATGATTCTGCGCCGGAGTTTGGTGAAGCTCATTATTGGGATTATCCTTTTAGGGAATGGGGCAAACTTGCTTATTTTTCTCCTGGGAAGAATAACTGAAGGAGCACCACCAATTATTCCTGAGGAATCCAAGGTTTTTTTAGAGGCCTATGCAGATCCTGTTCCACAGGCATTAATATTAACAGCAATCGTAATTAGTTTCGGTTTACAATCTTTTGCCATTATTCTTGTGAAAAGGGCGCATAAAGTTGTAAAAACCGATGATCTGGATGAAATGAACGCAACAGACGAAGATTCATGACACAACAATTAATACTCTATCCTTTACTGCTGCAAATGCTATTGGCTATCCTCCTCATGTTTTTTTGGAGGAAGATCAATATACAGCGCATAATTAGTATGTTAGGAAGCCTGGTGCACCTTGCTGTTAGTATTGGTGTTTTTGCGTATATCTGGAATAACGGAACCCAAACGGTGCAGGCCGGGAGTTGGGAAGCTCCTTTTGGGATTACTTTTATAGCTGATACATTTGCGGCAACAATGGTCCTGTTAACCTCCATCGCCGGTTTGGCAGTTTCTATATTTTCCTCTGGGTCAGTAATTAGTGACCGATTGAGATTTGGGTATTTTCCCATTTTTCACTTTTTACTTTTAGGACTTACAGGAGCATTTTTAACCGGGGATATCTTTAACCTGTATGTTTGGTTTGAGATTATTATAATTAGTTCGTTTGTGCTAATTACCATTGGTGGGGAAAAGGCACAGTTAGAAGGCGCTGTGAAATATTTTACGCTGAATTTCCTCGCGTCAATGATCTTTTTAACCGCAATTGCCGTGCTTTACGGTTTAACCGGAAGCTTAAATATGGCCGATCTTGCCAATAAAGTGGCCGCTGTAGAAAACAGGGCTTTAGTAGAAATTACCGCTATTTTATTTCTAATCGGCTTCGGAATTAAATCGGCGCTTTTCCCTTTGTATTTCTGGTTGCCGGCTTCATATCACACGCCACCTTCGGCTGTTTCAGCTATTTTTGGTGGGTTACTTACCAAAGTTGGGGTTTATGCCTTGATTAGGGTATTTACTTTAATATTTGTTGGTGATGTTTTCCTGGACCAAATTCTGTTGGTGCTGGCTATTTTCACCCTTTTTAGTGGAGCATTGGGAGCGCTGGTTCAGAATAATATCAGGAAAGTGTTTTCCTATTTAATCATTTGTCATATTGGTTATATGATTATTGGTTTGGGAATGTTTACCGAAGTAGCTATTGCAGGTACGATTTTCTACCTGGTACACGATATTGTAGTGAAGACGAATTTATTTATGATAAGCGGACTTATTTACAGAATAAAAGGTTCTAACAGCATGCGGGCTTTGGGAGGCTTTTATGCTAATTATCCCATGTTGAGTTTGTTGATGTTTATCCCGTTATTTTCTTTGGTGGGTATTCCGCCTTTATCAGGTTTTTGGCCTAAAATATCTTTGATTACTGCCAGTTTTGATTCTGAAAGTTATTGGAGCCTTGCCGCTATTATCTTTGCGAGTTTTATTACCTTGGTAGTAATCGCGAAGCTTTGGGCAGAAGTTTTCTGGAAAGATGCTACTGAAATTCCTGTTAGACCTAAGTTTAGATATTACCATAAGATTAAAAACATAAAGAGAATTCAGATAGTAGTGCCAATTGTTTTCTTAAGTCTGGTTTCATTATACATAGGTTTTGGTGCAGAGCATATTCAAAGGCTTTCAACAAGAATCGCATCAGAATTAATGGATAATCAGCAATACATAGACGCAGTACTTAACACACAAACACCAGATTAATGAAGAGCAGGTTTGTATCTAACTTATTACTCACTTTTGTATGGGTAGCCCTTACAGGAGATTTTGGTTTCCAAAACTACTTATTTGGATTTGTCCTGAATTTCTTCATCCTATGGGTGATTACAAGAGGTAATAGTGATTCCCGCTATTTTACTATTATTCCTAAGTTAATAGCATTCTTTTTCTTTTTCCTTTGGGAGCTATTTAAAGCGAATTTTCAGGTGGCTTATGAAGTAGTAACTCCAAAATTTAGAATGAAACCCGGTATTGTAAAAGTCCCACTTACCATACAAAGTAATCTTGGGATTACTTTTTTAGCCAATATGATTTCGCTTACACCGGGAACCCTTAGCCTGGATGTCTCTAACGACAAAAAAGTGCTATATGTTCACGCCATGTATGTGACTGATAAAGATGAATTTATCAATGGTATTAAAAACGGATTTGAGAAACGTATTTTGGAAATATTGAGATGACGCTAACAGATTACTTATATTATATTATTCTGCCAATTTTGGCCTTTTCGGTACTTCTAATAGTTTATAGGTTTATAAAAGGACCCAGTATTGCCGATAAAATTATTGCTTTGGATGTACTTATAACTACCGGTATTGGTATTATTGGAGTCTACAGTATTATTCACGGAAGATCTACATTTTTAGATACTGCCATGATCCTGGCTTTAATCGCTTTTTTGAGTACTGTAGCTTTCTCTTATTATCTTGAAAAACGAAACAGAAAAAAATGAGTTCAGTAATTATAGTAATATTAGTCACTTTAGGAACATTGTTCGTGCTGCTTTCGGCAATAGGACTTGTAAGAATGCCCGATACTTATATGAGGATTTCGGTGAACACCAAAGCTGCTACGCTGGGTGTCGGCCTTATTTTAGTGGGGACGGCCGTTTTCTTTAACGATTTATCCACTACCTCCAGGTCACTGGTTATTATTCTTTTTGTTTTTCTAACCGCACCGGTAAGTGCCCATTTAATTGGAAGAGCTTCCTATTTTATGGGTGTTAAAATGTGGAGAGGCTCTGTTATAGATGATCTTAGAGGGAAATATCAGAAAAATTCCCACATATTAAAAAGTGAAATAGATGATACACCTGGAGATAATATAGATCATACAAGAAATGATGATATCGTAAAATAAGAATTTAGTCTTTTTTGTTCTTTTTCTATCAGCTACTTTGTTAACCAAAACCTGCATTAAAGTTTATGCTAGTTTTATATTTTGATCGGTTAAAGTTGTAATTTTTACTCGATAAGCGAGATTTAAATGCTCCGAGATTTGCCTCGAAAGCAGGATATGTTTTCCAATAATGCCTCTTAGGGCTTGCCCCTAGGTAGTTTACTTTTATGCAAGACCTCCCTTTAAAATTAGCGCAAAGTTTAGAGAAGCGAAAGCAGGAAAATGCTTTCCGCAGCTTAAAAACCTCTTCTTCACTAATAGATTTTTCGTCCAATGATTATTTAGGATTAGCTTCTTCTGAAAAAATCTATCACCAGGCGCATCAGATTTTAGAAGAAAATAATCTTTTGCACAATGGCGCCTCTGGTTCCAGACTACTTTCCGGAAACCATAAAATTTATGATTTAGCTGAAAATTTACTTGCAGAATTTCATCAAACAGAAGCCGCGCTTATCTTTAATTCGGGTTACGACGCCAATATTGGATTTTTCGCTTCAGTACCTAAACGCGGTGATTTTATTTTTTATGATGAACTCGTTCACGCCTCCATACGGGATGGCATTGCTATGAGTAAAGCTAAAGCTTATAAATTCAGTCATAACAATGCTGAAGATCTGCCAAAGAAGCTCGAGAAACTTTCAAAACCTGAAAACACCGAAATTTATATCGTAACCGAATCAGTCTTTTCAATGGATGGCGATATGGCTCCATTAAAAGAATTGGCTAAAATTTCAGAAGAATTTGGAGCTTTTTTAATCGTAGATGAAGCTCACGCGACTGGAATTTTTGGAGAGAAAGGGGAAGGCCTGGTTCAGGAATTGCAACTACAGAAATTCTTTTTTGCCCGCTTAAATACCTTCGGAAAAGCGCCCGGATGCCACGGGGCGGTAATTTTAGGAAGTAAGAGTTTAAAAGATTACCTGGTTAATTATTCCCGAAGCCTAATTTATACTACGGCCTTGCCACCACATTCGGTAGCAACTATTTTAGCGGTGTACAAGGAACTTGAAACCGGAATTCCTGAAATTCACCAATTAAAAAATAACATCCAGATTTTTAAGAACGAGATTACGAAAAATGGGTTGCAAGGAGATTTTATAAAGAGTAATTCGGCGATTCAAAGTTGTATTATTCCGGGGAACGAAAAGGTGAAAGATGTAGCAGCAAGTTTGAGAAAAGAAGGTTTTGAAGTAAAACCAATTCTTTCTCCAACTGTTGCAAAGGATAGTGAACGCTTAAGATTTTGCTTGCATTCTTTTAATTCAGAAAATGAAATTAGCCAGGTTTTAAAAAAACTCGCTAAATTAAAGGCATGAAAAACACATTTGTAAACATTGCCAGGTTTCAGTATTCTTCGGAAGCACAGATTGTAAAAGGGAAGTTACAATCTGAAGGTATCGAGGTATTTTTAGCCGATCAGGTACTAATTGATACCGATCCTTTGGTAAGTCAGGCGATTGGCGGAATTAAGCTAAACGTTTATGCTGATGATGAAGAACGTGCCCGGGGAATTTTAAACGAAATTCATAATTATTCCCTTGATGATGAAGGGAGTAGAGTGGTGTGTCCCAGCTGCAGTAGCAGTCGCGTAAAAGTTTACACTCATATTAAAGATGTACGTTCTTTTTTTGCTTTTCTATTTTCATTTCTCACCTTCGCCCTGTCAATTCACCACAAATACGATTATCATTGTGAAAATTGTGAAGAGAAATTCAGTTTAAAATGACACATAACTATTTTGTTACCGGCATCGGGACCGAAGTTGGAAAAACCATTGTTTCAGCAATCTTAACCGAAGCCCTGGAAGCCGATTATTGGAAACCCATTCAAGCCGGCGATCTCGATAATTCTGATAGCCATAAAGTCGAAAGATTGGTTTCCAATAAAAAAACCGTTTTTCATAAAAATAGCTTTGCACTAAAAACGCCAATGAGTCCGCACGCTGCTGCTGACATTGATGGCGTAAAGATCACTTCAAAAAAAATAAATCGTCCAAAGACGAAGAACAATCTTGTTGTTGAAGGGGCAGGAGGTTTATTGGTGCCAATTAGTGATAAAGAAACAATAGCCGATTTAATGCGGAAGGAAGACCGAATAATTTTAGTTTCACGTCATTATCTTGGAAGTATAAATCATACTTTATTAACCGTTGAAGCGCTAAAATACCGTGGGTTGAATTGCTTCGGAATAATTTTTTCCGGCGAAGAGAATAAATCTACCGAGACGATTATTCGAAAAATGAGTGGTGTACCTATTCTTGGAAGAATAGAACAGGAACCTTATTTTGATCAAAACGTAGTCAAAGAATACGCCGAAATTTTTAAAGAAAAACTGAAATAGAATAAACCTCACAGGTTTTTAAAATCTGTGAGGTTTTAAAGCATAAAATATTAACCTCATTACGAACGGAGTGAAGTAATCTCTACCTCGAATTTCACCAATTGGCAGATTGCTTCTCCCGATATTAATCGGGATCGCAATGACGCTTAAATCCTCATAATACAAACAATGAACCTAACCACCCGCGACCAAAAACACCTATGGCACCCGCTAACCCAACATAAAATTTCCCCTGAAGCTTTACCTATTGTAAGAGCAAAAGGAAGCATTCTCTACGCCGAAGATGGCAGGGAATATATAGATGGCATCGCTTCCTGGTACACGGCTATGTACGGGCATTGCAATGAGTTTATTACAAGGAAAGTCGCCGTACAAATGCAAAATCTGGATCAGGTGGTTTTTAGCGGCTTCACCCACGAACCTGCAGTAAAGCTTTCGGAAGAACTTATAAAAATTCTGCCTGGAAATCAGCAAAAATTGTTCTTTAACGACAATGGTTCCACGGCTACCGAGATTGGAATAAAAATGGCTTTGCAGTATCATCACAATCAGGGCAATAATCGAAATGTGATGCTTGCTTTTGAGGAAGGTTTTCATGGCGATACCTTTGGGGCGATGTCGGTTTCCGGGCTATCGGTTTATAACGGCGCTTTTGAAGAGCATTTTATTGAGGTTTTGCGAATTCCGGTTCCGCTTGGAGAGAATAATTCAGAAATTATTTCGCAATTAAAAAAGCTTATTTCAGAAAATAATATTGCGGGATTTATCTACGAACCTTTAGTCCAGGGCGCGGCTGCAATGAAAATGCACGATGCGGGAGGATTAAATGAAATTCTGAAAGTCTGCAAGGAAAATGACATAGTCTGTGTTGCCGATGAAGTAATGACCGGCTTTGGTAAAACCGGAAAATATTTCGCTTCAGATTTCATGGAAACCAAACCCGATGTGATGTGTCTTTCCAAAGCCCTGACCGCCGGCTTACTGCCAATGGGCTTAACCACCTGCTCGCAAAAAATTTATGATGCCTTTTATGATGAAGATATTTCAAAAGGATTATTTCATGGGCATACCTATTCTGCGAATCCTCCGGCTTGTGTTGCGGCAATTGCCGGAATTGAATTACTGATTTCTGAAGAAATTCAGCAGAAAATAAAGGCAGTGATTAAATCGCATCAGGCATTTGACGAAAAGATAAAAGATCATCCAAAAGTCACCAATCGCAGACAACTTGGTGTGATCTATGCTTTTGATTTAAACGTAAAGATGGAGCGCTACGGCAATCTTAGGAACCACCTTTTTAAGCATTTTATGGATAATGGTGTTTTTCTAAGACCGCTGGGAAATACCATTTATATTTTGGCGCCTTTTACAATTTCCCAATCTGAACTTGCTAAAATTTATTCTGTTATCGAAGATCTGCTGAATAAATTTTAGCAATAAAATTTTTAAGTGCCTTAAAAGCGAAGCTTTAATTGGTTACATTAGAATTAAAATTTTGCGATTATGATGCATCCAGATACCGAGTTGCGCTTTATAAATGAACAAGTGGGATATGGCGTGGTGGCTACTAAATATATCCCTGAGGGCACTATCACCTGGGTTCAGGACGATTTAGATCACGTTTTCTATACCTCTCAGATAGAAAAACTTCATCCTACAAGTTTGCAAATGCTTGAAAAATATGCCTTTCGAAATCGTTTTGGCGATTTGGTGCTTTGCTGGGATTTGGCGAAATATGTAAACCATAGCTTTAATTCCAATTGTTTCTCTACCGCTTACGGTTTTGAGATTGCAGTAAGGAATATTGAAGTTGGCGAAGAGCTAACTGATGATTATGGGTACCTTAACCTCGATGAAACCTTTGAGCCTTATCAGGAAAAAAGTTCCAGAACAAAGGTTTATCCGGACGATCTGGTTAATTATCACGAAGAATGGGATGAGATTTTGCAGAAATCGATTCAAAAAGTCGAAAAAGTCTACCAACCGCTTATAGAACTTGTTTCTGAAGGAATCCAATTAGAGTTGCAAAAGATCCTTTTAGGTGAAAAAGAAATGGATTCTATTTTGAACCTTTATTATCAGCGTTAAGGTTCTTAAATCCTGTTCAATTTTAATCAATATTTTTAGGCTGAATATTTAGTAGTTGATGCAACAGACCTTATTTTTGCTGAAAAATCAATCACTTTTGAAATCACCAGTATTTATTTCTTCATTTGGTTCTATTTCTGCTCTGGGGCAATCTCCGGCAGAAATATGGAACAATTATAGAAATCAGAAACATTTTTTTACCAAAAGATTATTCGGTGAAAACGAAGCTTTTGCGGCTTTTTTACCCGAAAATCTGAAATCTGAAATTGAATCTCTTAGAAATGAAAATACCAATTACAAAAAATTAGACGATTCGGTTTTATTCGCCATCTTTTCCGCAAGAAAAGCTATTAAAGATGCAGGTTGGGAAAAGGAAAATAACATCGGGATCAATATTGGTAGCTCACGGGGCGCAACAGGATTATTTGAAAAGTTTCATAAAGAATTTATAGAAACCGGGAAAGCCTCAACTCAGGCTTCTCCATCAACCACTTTAGGAAATATTTCTTCCTGGGTTTCACAAGATCTTCAAGTGGAAGGCCCTGAGTTTTCTCACAGCGTAACCTGTTCCACCGGTTTGCACGCTGTTGTTAACGCTATAGCCTGGATGCAGGCGGGTTTTACCGATAAATTCCTGGCCGGCGGAAGTGAAGCCGCACTTACGCCTTTTACCATAGCCCAAATGAAAGCCATGAAAATCTATGCTTCAGAAGATCTCGATTTTCCGTGCCGCGCTTTAGATATGGAGAAAAAGAGAAATTCTATGATCCTGGGAGAAGCTTCCGGGATTTTGGCAATTCAGAATAGAAATTCAGAAAAAACGATCGCTAAAATTTCTGGAATCGGTTATGCTACTGAAACTTTAAAACACAGTGTTTCAATTTCAGAAAATGGGGAATCTTTGCAGAAAGCGATGAGAATGGCAATTGGCGAAAAAGAACTTTCAGAAATTGACGCCGTGGTGATGCACGCACCGGGAACTTTAAAGGGTGACCTTTCAGAAGTTAACGCCATAAAAGCACTTTTTGGTGAACACACTCCGGCGATAACCAGCAACAAATGGAAACTTGGGCATACATTTGCCACTTCGGGAATTCTAAATTTAGAGCTGGCTGCCTTAATGCTGCAGCATCAGGAATTTATAGAAGTTCCTTTTTCAGAGATTAGTGAAGCTCCGGCAAGACTGGAGAATATTTTAGTGAATGCCGTAGGTTTTGGCGGCAACGCGGTCTCTATATTAGTAAGCAAGAAATAAAGCTTTTAAGAAAGCTTTGAAAACTTTCTTCGCTCAAGGCCTATTAAAGCGCAGTTTTATTTATTTTTGAATTCAAATCTATTTTTATGGCTACAAGACATAACTGGACAAAAGAAGAAATCCTCGAAACATATAACAAACCTTTAATGGAACTGCTTTACGAAGCGGCCACCGTGCACCGGGAACATCACGATCCTAACACGGTACAGGTTTCAACTTTACTTTCTATTAAAACCGGCGGTTGCCCCGAAGATTGCGGGTATTGCCCACAGGCAGCGAGATATCATACCAATGTTGAAGGCAACGATCTTATGAGTGTAAACCAGGTGAAAGCCCAGGCTTTGCGTGCCAAAGCATCGGGAAGTTCACGTGTATGTATGGGTGCGGCCTGGAGGAATGTAAAGGATGGGGAAGAATTCGATTCGGTTTTGGAAATGGTAAGAACCATTAATAAACTTGATATGGAAGTTTGTTGTACTCTGGGAATGATTACCGAAAACCAGGCGCAGCGACTTGCGGAAGCCGGTTTGTATGCCTACAACCATAATCTGGATTCTTCAGAAGAATATTATAAAGAAGTGATTTCTACCCGCGGTTATCAGGATAGATTAGATACTATAGGGAATGTTAGAAAAACCAATGTAACGGTTTGTAGTGGCGGAATTATAGGAATGGGCGAAAGCGCAGACGATCGCGCAGGAATGTTAGTAGCTTTATCTACTCTGAGTCCACAGCCGGAATCTGTGCCGATTAACGCTTTGGTTCCTGTTGAAGGAACGCCAATGGAAGAACAGGAACCTGTTTCTATTTGGGAAATGGTAAGAATGGTCGCAACCGCCAGAATTGTAATGCCGGAAACCCAGGTAAGACTTTCGGCAGGAAGAACGCAAATGAGCAGGGAAGGACAAGCCATGTGCTTCTTTGCCGGAGCAAATTCTATCTTTGCCGGTGATAAATTACTTACCACTCCAAATCCAGATGTAAGTGAGGATATGGAATTGTTTAAATCTTTAGGATTGAATCCTCAAAAAGCTTTTGAGAAAAAAGAGCAGCCTGAAAGTGTTTCAGCCGAAGAATCTCAATATCAGAATTTAGGCGAAAAACCAAAATGGTCCAGACCAGGGCATAAGATTGAGCGTAATTTGGAAGCGCAACAAAAATCGAAAGCTAAGGCATAATAATTCAAAATATTGAAACTGAATCTGCAAGACATACCGCGGGTTAAAACACTTTCAAAAGAAGATTTTTTGAATAACTATTTTATTCCCGAAAAACCGGTTGTTTTTGAAGAACTTTCTGCCGATTGGCCGGCGACAAAGAAATGGGGTTTTGATTATTTCAGGGAAAAAGCAGACGATGTTATAGTTCCGCTTTATGACGGGAAACCGGCAAAAGGCAGGCAAAGTTCCCACGGTCCTGCAAAGAAAATTCCTATGGGCGAATACATAGATATCCTTGAAAAAGGTCCTACAGATCTTAGGATGTTTTTCTTTAACCTGCTACAAAATTGCCCTGAGTTAATAGGTGATTTTCAATATCCCGAGCTTGGTGTAAAATTCTTTAAAAAGTTACCTGTTTTATTTGTAGGAGGCGAAGGCAGTAGTGTAGTGATGCATTATGATATGGATCTCGCCAATAATTTCCATTTTAATTTTGTGGGCGAAAAAAGAGTGATTCTTTACCCTCCTTCGGAAACTAAATTTTTGTATCATGTGCCGTACTCCATAGTTAGTATGGAGATCATAAATATGGATGATCCAGATTTTGAAAGGTATCCAGCACTGGCCAAAGCAAAGGGTTATGAAGCCAGGCTAAAACACGGTGAAGCACTTTATATTCCCAGTAAATGGTGGCATTATATAAAATATGAAACTGCCAGTTTATCAATGACGCTGAGGTCTTTACCTCAAAAACCCGGTCGTATTGCTGAAGTACTGAAGAATTTGATTATTACTCGAAACTATGACAATTTAATGCGTAAAATTAAGGGTCAGGATTGGATAGATTACAAGAATAGAAAAGCGATTGAAAACACGCACAGAAGTGCCGGAATTGAATGATGAAGAACGAAGAAAGCTTACATTTAGGACCTATACCAAGGCTCAAGAATATTTCTAAGAAAGAATTTTTAGAAAATTATGTTAGGCCGCAAAAACCTGTGGTAATAGAGAATTTGACAGATGACTGGCCGGCTAAACGAAAATGGAATTTAGATTATATTAAAGAAGTGGCGGGGGAAAAAGTTGTGCCGCTTTATGACGATCGCCCAATAAATTCAAAGCAGAAATTCAACGAGCCACATACCGAAATGAAGATGGCAGATTATATAGATCTGCTAAAATCTAAACCTACCAATTACCGAATATTTCTCTATCATTTGTTGAAAGAAGTGCCGGCTTTACAAAAAGACTTTAAGTTTCCCGATCTTGGAATTCGCTTTCTCAAACAGCTTCCAACCCTATTTTTCGGCGGAGAAAATTCTAAGGTGTTTATGCATTACGATATTGATTTTGCCAATATTCTTCATTTTCATTTCCACGGAAAAAAGCGCTGTATAATTTATCCGCCTTCTGAAACTAAATATCTTTATAAAGTTCCCCACGCTTTGATTTCCCGGCAGGATATAGATTTTAACAATCCAGATTTCAAAAAATTCCCTGTCCTTAAAAAAGCAAAAGGCTATGTAACTGAATTAAACCACGGCGAAGCTTTATATATGCCTGAAGGTTACTGGCACCAAATGACTTACCTGACGCCTGGGTTTTCTATGAGTTTAAGGGCAACTCCAAGAACACTTACCAATTTTTCTAAAGCAGTTTATAACCTGGTGGTGATGCGTAATTTTGATAATTATATGCGGAAATTAAAAGGCCAGAAGTGGATAGATTATAAGAATGACGAAGCTGTTAAACGAACGCATAAAAGGAATAAGGTTTGAACTTTGTAAAAAAAACCTCGCAGGTTTCAAAACCTGTGAGGTCTAAAAACTTGTCATTGACGTGGCGTGGCAATCTTTTTTAGTAATCCAATCAAATTATTTAAAACAATAGATCGCCGCGCTCCGTTCCTTCGCACGCGATGACGGAAAAACAGAATTAAAAAAGATTTTTAAATCTGAGCTCTTACAGGCTTCAGTCAGTAAAGCTATCGGAACCTGTGAGGTTTAATAGCGCTATTCTAAGAGCTCGTTTATTGCCTCATACACCAAATTACTTTCATAGCCTTTACGAAGCAGGAAATCGGCTAATTTGCGTTTCTTTTTGAATTTATAGTGTTCTTTGATGAGTCTGAGTTTCTTTTCAGCGAGTTCGTATAAAGTTGCGGTGTATTTTTGCTGATCTATTTCGGTAAGGGCAATTTTGATAATGGGTGCGGAAATTTCTTTAAATTTCAGTTCTCGTTTTATTTTGATCTTTCCCCATCTTTTAATTCTGAATTTCCCCCTTACAAAACTTCTGGCAAAGCGTTCTTCATTTAAAAAATCTTCCTGCATCAATTCCATGATGATCTGCTCTTGTGCGGCGGGAATCATATTCATTTCTCTCAGTTTTTCTTCTACTTCTTTATGGCAACGGTCACGGTATGCGCAAAACTGCATCAGTTTGGCGGTAGCTTCTTTAACGGAATAAGATTTCTGGGGTTCTTTCAGAATTTAAAATTGAAGATTTCAGGATTCAAAAATAGCAATAAAAGTAGAAATTAATTGGTGGGCAAGCAAGAATGAAATTTCAGGATAAGGCATAAAAAAACGCCTTCCGAATTAACGAAAGGCGTTTATTTTAAAGGATCTCATTTCCTTCTTTATCGTGAAAATGATATTCCATGTACGTGTAAGCGTCTCTTGGTAAAATTTTAACCCAGCGCTTATGGTCTAAAAACCATTGTGAGCGGGGAGATGGAAAGCCTTTTGTTAGAAAGGCTGCAATAAATGGGTGCGCACTCAAAGTGATCTTTTTGTGATCTTTCTTAATGAGCTTTTCCAGGTCGGTTTTCATTTTGTTTATTAAAAGTATTGGTGCTTCAATTTCACCAACTCCGTTAGGGTTATCCTCACGGGTTTTAATATTCATTTCCGGCCTTACGCGTTGTCTTGTAATTTGTATCAACCCGAATTTACTCGGTGGCAAAATCTTATGTTTTGCACGGTCGTCACTCATTTCGTTTCTAAGGTGATCAAACAGGGTTTTGCGGTTCTCAGCTTTTCCCATGTCTATGAAGTCTACCACGATTATGCCGCCCATATCACGCAGTCTTAATTGCCGGGCTATTTCTGTGGCGCTAATCATATTCACCTCTAATGCAGTATCTTCCTGGTTTCTGGATTTGTTAGAACGGTTACCGCTATTCACATCTATAACGTGCATAGCTTCTGTGTGTTCTATTACCAGGTAGGCGCCTTTGCTCATAGAGACGGTGCGCCCAAATGAAGTTTTTATTTGTCTTTCGATACCGTATTTTTCAAAAATTGGAACATTAGATTGATATAACTTAACAATCGATTCTTTACTCGGGGCGATTTCGCCCACATAGTCTTTAATTTGTGTATAAAGCGTCTCGTCGTCTACAGTAATAGAAGTAAAAGAGTCATTAAAAATGTCTCTTAACAGGGAAGATGCCCTGTTTAATTCTCCCAGTACTTTAGAGGGATGATGTGGCTTATACATCTTTTTGCACATTCCTGTCCAGCGATCCATCAAATTTTGAAGATCTCTATCCAGTTCTGCTACTTTTTTGCCTTCGGCTACGGTTCTTACAATAATCCCAAAACCTTTGGGTTTAATGCTTTTTACCAATCTTTTTAACCGGTCTTTTTCTTCTTTGCTTTCAATTTTTTGTGAAACTGAAATTCGATTAGAAAAAGGTACCAGTACAATATAACGACCCGCGATAGAAAGCTCTGAGCTTATTCTTGGGCCTTTGGTAGAAATAGGTTCTTTTACCACCTGAACCAATAGCGACTGATTTGACTTTAAGACATCTGTAATAACTCCGTCTTTGTCAATATCCTTTTCGAATGTAAAATTCTTTAAGGAATAATCTTTTAATTTACCTGTGCTTACACGTTTTATGAACTTAAGCATTGAAGAAACCTGGGGGCCGAGATCGTGATAGTGTAAAAAACCATCTTTCTCGTAGCCTACATTAACAAATGCGGCATTTAACCCGGGTACAGCTTTTCTAATTTTTGCGATAAAAATATCGCCAACATTAAATTTGTTGCTGTCTTCTTCCTTGTTGAGTTCAATAAGTTTTCCATCTTTTTGTAAGGCAAAATCTACAGCAGAGGTTCCGGACCGGATAATTAATTCTTTGTCCACTCTATTAGATTTTTGTCCCGATTGTATCGGGATGGATTAAACATTATTTTATCACAGGTTTTTTAATCCTGAAGAAACCCTAATCTTGTTAGGTAATAAGCAGGGTTTCAATTTCAATGAACGTTTTAAATAAAAAAAGTAGTATGAAAACTACTTTTTCTTGTGGCGGTTAGCTCTGTTTCTTTTTTTACGCTTGTGCGTAGCTACCTTATGTCTTTTTCTTTTCTTACCACTTGGCATAGTGTTCCTTTTTAATTAATAAATTATTTTCTACAGAAACCTTTTAGGGTTTCAAATTACTTAACCTCTACGTTAGTTTTAACTCCTTCAACAAAGATCTTAGCTGGTTTGAAAGCCGGGATGTTGTGTGCAGGAATTTTAATAGTTGTGTTTTTAGAGATATTTCTTCCGGTTTTTTCAGCTCTTGTTTTTACAACAAAGCTTCCAAATCCTCTTAAATATACGTTATCTCCACTTTCTAATGAAGTTTTAACCTCATCCATGAAGGTTTCAATAGTAGCCTGGACATCACCTTTTTCCATTCCTAGTTTTTCTGAAATGTTTGCTACAATATCTGCTTTCGTCATTTTCGTAATATTTAATATTATAAATTGGGGTTTCTATATTTTTCAAGGGCGCAAATATAAGAATTAAATCTACAATATTTCAAGCCTAATTCATTAAATAATAACGGAATAAACTTTTAATATTGCACCAAGTCTATTTTGTATATGGTATTTTCTAAAATATTGATTGATTGGTATTTAAAAAACAAGCGCGAACTGCCGTGGCGCAAAACCAGTGATCCCTACCATATTTGGCTGAGTGAAATTATGTTGCAGCAAACCAGAATAGAGCAGGGTTTACCCTACTATCAGCGATTTACAACTGATTTTCCTACTGTTTTTGAGCTTGCTAATGCGCCGCAGGAAAAAGTGCTAAAATTATGGCAGGGTTTGGGATATTATTCACGAGCAAGGAATCTGCATGAGACCGCAAATTATGTTGCCAAAGAGCTAAATTGTATTTTTCCTAAATCTTATTCAGAACTCAAAAAGCTAAAAGGGGTAGGTGACTATACGGCCGCCGCTATTGCTTCAATTTGCTATAACGAACCGGTTGCGGTGGTAGACGGAAATGTTTACCGCGTGTTAGCTCGTTTTTTTGATATTGAGATACCAATAAATTCCACTTCCGGAATCAAAGAGTTTAAAGCGCTTGCTTCTGAATTGTTAGATAAAAAAGATCCTTCCAGCTTTAACCAGGCTTTAATGGAATTTGGAGCGCTTCAGTGTAAACCCAGAAATCCGCTTTGTGAAAGTTGTCCTTTAAGTTCGGGTTGTTTGGCTTTGCAGAAAAGTAAGATTCAGGAATTACCTGTTAAATTGAAAAAAGCGAAGGTGAAGAAACGCTATTTTAATTATTTAGTGGTTTATTCTGAAGAAAATAAAACCCTGCTTCAGCAAAGAACAGGAAGGGGGATTTGGAATAGCTTGTATGAATTTCCATTAATTGAAACCGAAAAACCTATAAGTGAAGGCGCTTTTCCTTCCGAAGAAAAAATAAGTGAAATTCTTGGTGAGCAGGAACTTTCGCTGCAATTGCACAATAAAAAACCCATAGTGCATAAACTTTCACATCAGCATATCTACACTCATTTTTGGTGGGTTAAAGTTGAGAAAATAGGGGAAGAGGGAATTCCTGTAAAGAATGTAAAAGACTATCCTGTGCCGGTTTTAATTGCTAATTTCCTTGAAGAAACAGCCCTGGAGACCTATTCCTTATAAATTGTTTAAAGTTTTCTGGAATTTAGCTTTAATTAGCAATAAATTTTTCAGTATTTTAGGGTGTAAATAAATAGCCTTTTTGGCGGAAAATAATTAATCGAGATGACAGGTACATTAAACAAAGTAATGCTTATTGGGCATACGGGAGACGACGTGAAAATGCATTATTTTGAAGGCGGTGGCGCTATTGGGCGGTTTCCACTGGCTACCAACGAAACTTATACTAATCGTACTACCAACGAGCGCGTTACAAATACTGAATGGCATAACATTGTAGTGCGTAATAAAGCAGCTGAAATTTGCGAAAAGTACCTTAAGAAAGGCGATAAAGTTTTTATAGAAGGCAGAATTAAGACACGCAAATGGCAGGACGACCAGGGAAATGACCGTTACACTACCGAGATTCAATGTACAGAATTTACCTTTTTAACTCCAAAAGGAGAGAGTGAAGGCGGTGGAAACACACAACAGCAAAATTCCCCTGCTCAAAACCAACAAAACACACCTAAAAATGATAATTTTGCCGATCAATCTATGGCAAAAGAAGAAGAGGAAGACGATTTACCTTTTTAAGTTTAATTAAAACCCCATCATTTGGATTCAGAACCTCCCAGTTTATTATTGTTTTGGGCCTCTTTTGATTTTACGCAGTTATTCAGCTACTTAGTTTTATTGCTGCTTTTACTTTGCTCAGCCTTGATTTCTGGGGCTGAGGTAGCTTTCTTTTCCTTAACCCCCGCTGATGTTATTACCGAAGACGGGAAGCGCAGCAAGGCGCAACAAATTGTTGTTAATCTTTTAGATAAGCCCAAAAAATTGCTCGCTACTATCCTGGTTGCCAATAATTTTATAAACATCGCTATCGTATTATTATTCGATAGCCTTGCCGACAGGCTTTTTGGTGGGATGAATACGGAGTTCTACGGTATTAATTTCAAATTTCTTATTGAGGTAGGGGTGATTACTTTTATTATTCTACTTTTTGGTGAAATATTGCCTAAAGTTTACGCCAGCCGGAACAATGTGTTGTTTTCCAATTTTATGGCACGGCCCTTAAATTTTCTCGATACGATTTTCACCCCATTAAGCGGACCAATGCGAGCGGTAACCATTTTTATGCATAAACGCCTTGGGAAGCAGCGGTCTTTTATAAGTATAGATCAATTGTCTCAAGCTTTGGAACTTACCAGTGAAGACGATACTACTAAGGAGGAACAAAAAATACTACAAGGAATTGTCTCCTTCGGAAATACCGATACTAAGCAAGTGATGCGTCCCAGGATGGATATTTTTGCGTTGAATGAAAGTCAGACTTACAAAGAAATAATTCCTGAAATTATAGACAGGGGATATTCAAGAATTCCGGTTTACCGGGAAAATATAGACAATGTAATTGGTATTTTATATGTTAAGGACTTGTTGCCGTATATAGATGAAAATTCTTTTGAATGGACCAGTTTATTGCGGGAACCTTATTTTGTTCCCGAAAATAAAAAGCTGGACGATTTGCTGAATGATTTCAAAACCAAAAAGAATCACCTTGCGATTGTGGTAGATGAATATGGCGGAACCAGCGGACTAATCTCTCTTGAAGATATCATTGAAGAAATTGTAGGTGATATTAGCGATGAGTTTGATGATGAAGATTTGGTGTATTCCAAACTGGATGATAGCACTTATGTTTTTGAAGGAAAAACCCCGCTAAAAGATTTCTATCGAATTGTAAAAATTGAGGATCCGGTTGCTTTTGAAGATCGAAAAGGCGAGGCTGATACCCTGGCAGGATTCCTTTTGGAGATTTCAGGAGGTTTTCCGAAGAAGAATGATGTGATCTATTTTTTGAATTATAGTTTTACAGTAGAAGTTTTAGACAACAAACGTCTTAAACAGATTAAAGTGAATATCTCACCGGTTGAGTTGTAGGTAACTGTGTAGTATGAAAAAATGCGTGGTAATTGTAATGGTTTTAATGCTAATGAGCTGTGGTGAGGAAGATACAACTCCCAAACCCCGAGCATTTCTAGCCCTTAATTATCCTGAAGCAAAATATGAAGCCACTAACTTTAACTGTGCTTATAATTTTGAAATGAATACCCTGGTCGAGGTCAAATCATCCAGAAATAACATACCCTGCTGGATAGATTTAGAATACAAAGATCTAAACGGAACTATTTTTGTGACCTATCAGCATATTGATAATAATCTGGACTCTTTACTGGCTGATGCTCAAAAATTGCCTTTGCAGCATACAATTAAAGCTGATGCTATTGAAGGGGACGTTTATACCAATGAGATTCAGGACGTCTACGGGATGTTTTATGAAGTTACGGGAGATGCGGCTTCCCAGGCGCAATTCTATCTTACCGATAGTGTAAACCATTTTGTGACGGCTTCTGCCTATTTCAGAACCAGACCTAATTATGATTCTATTATTCCTGCTGCCGATTATCTAAAAAAAGATATGAAGCATATGATTGAAACTTTCCGCTGGGGAAATTAAAAATATTGTGAATCTACTCGCTAAAAATCATTTTAAAATTAATCCCTAATTTTCTTTTCAACGCTAAAGGAATAACGATTTTTGCAGCTTAAAAGCGAAAAAATGCCTTTGGAGAAATTAAAGTGGGTTTACCTGGTGGTACTTTCTATTGTTTGGGGAAGTTCTTTTATTCTTATTAAAAAAGGACTGGTAGGTTTGTCGGCCATAGAAGTTGGTTCTTTTAGAATAATCTTTGCCGCGGTTTTTCTTATTCTTATCGGTTTTAAATCTATAATGAAAATCAAGAAAAATCAGTGGAAGTGGATGTTTTTAATTGGTTTTTTAGGAAATTTCTTTCCGGTTTATCTCTTTTCCTTTGCTGAAACAGAGATAGACAGTGCTGTAGCTTCTATTTTAAATGCAGCTACACCCTTAATGACACTTATTTTCGGCGCGATGTTTTTTAAAGCGGCATTCAATCAGAATAAAATACTCGGGGTGGTGATTGGTTTATTAGGAACGGCAGGACTTATTTTAAGCGGGGCTAGTATAAATCCTGATCAGAATTACCTTTACTCCCTATTAGTCATAATCGCAGCTTCCTGTTATGCGATGAATGTAAATATCCTTAAAACTCACATGAGCAGTATTAGTCCACTGAGAATTGCTGCTGGAAGTTTTACGGTTTTACTTATTCCCAATATGGTGATTTTATATTTTTCAGGATTTTTTGAGAAGGATCTTTCTAATAACGTTCTACAAGAATCTATAGGCTATGTGGCTATTTTAGGAGTGATTGGAACCGGGGTAGCAATGATAATCTTTAATAAACTGGTGCAGATTTCCGATCCAGTTTTTACAACTTCGGTTACCTATACCATACCTGTGGTGGCTTTAGGTTGGGGAATTTTAGATGGAGAGGTTTTCAGCGCCTTGCAATTACTTTCAGCCTTTGTTATTTTAATTGGGGTGTTTATCGTAAACCGATCTAAAAAAGTGTTTTCTAAATTTAGAAAACAGGCTACTTGATGTGTGAACCACCTTAATTACCATTTAAGTTGATTTATGAACTTTCCTAAAATAAAAGAACCGATCATTGCTGGCCGGTTCTTTCTAACATTAATAAAAAATCACTATTCTTGAAAATCTTCAGCTGAAATACCTTCGTTAACCAGGATTTCAGTTACATTAAATTCAAATGTTTGTGGGCCAGCGGCCTGGGTCATCTTAAAAGGAAATTTCACACCTTCTACTTCCTGGTAATCGCTGTATCCTGTAGGAATAGACATTGTTTGTCCTGCCTGAGATATAGTTTGTACCGTTTGCATTTTCAATCCGCTGTCTACATTGTAGTAAGCTTTATAATTGTCGCTTAGAGCAACAACATAAGCATCGGTGCCAGCTACGCTTTCAATTCCTTCTAAAGTAGCATTACTTACTTCTAATTCCGGGAATGGATTGGCGTCTATTTTAGCAGTTTTGATCTGATCTTCGTATAAGGAATTTTTTGTCCCTGTGCCATTACAAAACCGGTTTCGCCATCAAAAATCTGCTTGCTCATTACATTGCCGCCAACAGAAACTTCCTGGTTTAGCTTACGATCCATTGTTCTTTTCATAGTTAGGTTTAAAGCCATTCCCTGTACGCTAGCTTCAGCCTTCATAACTACACTTTCTACTTCTTCTGAGTTTCTCCTAAAGCAAGCGCGCCCATTACATAAGTTCCATAATCTTCCTGAGATCTTGGGAGAGCCAGTACCTGAATCGCAGTTTTTTCTTCGTCTACCATTTTTTTGTACATTCTGGAGGTTTTTCCATCGGTAAGAATAGAAGAGATCATATCAAGAATATAAGCATCTTTCTCTTTCATAGAAGGGGTGCGGTAAACAAATAACTTTGCAGGAATTTGTATGTTGCTATCGTACTCTGTCGCGGTAATAGTTTCGGTTATTGGTTCTTCTTTAATTGAAACTCGCTCTACTTCGTTTCCTTTAGGAACCTCAGCAAAGTACTTTTCAATCATTTTTGTGGTTTCTTTCATTTCAATATCACCGGCAACTACAAGGGTGGCGTTGTTTGGGCCATAATATTTATCGAAGAAAGTTTTGAATTCTTCCAACTTGGCTGCGTCAAGATCTTCCATTTTACCAATGACTGAGTTTTTGTAAGGGTGCTTTTCAAAAACATATTTGTTGATACCGGTTGCATAAGAAATCTTTCCGTAAGGCGCGTTGTCTATACGTGAGCGTTTTTCTTCTTTTATCACCTCGTTTTGGGTTTCTACCCCAATTTCGTTAATAACGGGGTGAAGCATTCTTTCAGATTCCATCCATAAACCCAGTTCAAGATTGTTAGAAGGGAAAGTTTCGTAATAATATGTTCGATCCTGTGTGGTGCTGGCATTAACGTTGCCACCATTGGCGGCTACAATATCAAACCATTTTCCTCGCTCAATGTTCTCGGTTCCTTCGAATAAAAGGTGTTCAAAGAAGTGAGCAAAGCCAGAACGACCTTCTTCTTCGTCTTTAGCACCTACGTGGTACATCACTCCAACAGTGGCTACAGGAGCCGTGTTATCCTGATGTAAAATCACATGTAATCCATTGTCCAGGTCATACCTCTGTAAATTCTACCTCCTGGGCAATTCCTACTGCGCTACAAACTAATGCAAGGGCAGCCATCTTTAAGTTTTTAATCATTTTATATAGATTTTTCATTAATGCAAGGGATTGGTGTTTGAAAATCGTATTTTGTTACAGCATAATTATTAGAATAATGAAGATATTGACGTAATCGTGCGAATAGTGTCAAAATTAACAAGCTATTAAGCTAAGAACTGGCACTTTTTTTAGAAATTTACTATTGAGTATATTTAAAAACACCCTGAGGATGCCATTTAGAATATTTGATATTCCAAAATTCTAGAATTTTTATTGGGGTTATAAACCAAACGAAAAAACACAAATCAAAGCTATGAAGAATTTAAATGTTCCAATTAAATACGGACTTTTAATCGCAGTTGGACTTATCGCTTATTTTTTAATTCTATCACTTTTTAATTTACATATTTATTCTTTATTCAGTTTGTTTAATGGGGTTATTATGGCTGTAGGAATGTGGCTGGCCTTAAAAGCATACCGTAGTTCTAAAGGTTCAAAGTTTAAATATCAGAAAGGTTTTATGGCGAGCTTGCTTACCGGTTTTAATGCGACCATCGTTTTTACTATTTTCTTTGCTTTTTATGCTACGGAGCTCAACCAGGATTTTTTAAATAGCCTTATAAATATATGGCCAGAAGATTACGGCACCAGTATTGGTATTGTGGTTTTTGTAGTAGCAATTATGGGTTTTGCAACTAGCCTGGTACTTACTTTAGCCTATATGCAATTGTTTAAAGATTCGTGGAATACCACGGAGGGGAAGGAACATACCTATTAAAAGTTTTTAGGCTTTGTGAATTAATTAATTAGAAGTATATTTGCACCCGCTTGCGAAAAAAGTAAGTGTAATTTTTAGCATAAATTAATTAATCACAACACTATGTATGCAATTGTAGAGATAGCAGGGCAGCAATTTAAAGTTGCAAAAGACCAAAAGGTGTTTGTTAACCGTCTAAGCGGAGAAGAAGGAGACAGCGTTTCTTTTGACAAAGTTCTTCTTACCGGAGATGGTGACAGCATAAACCTTGGCGCCCCGGCTATAGATGGTGCTCTAGTAGGAGCAAAAATCACCCGTCACCTTAAAGGAGACAAAGTAATTGTTTTCAAAAAGAAAAGACGTAAAGGTTACAAAAAGAAAAACGGTCACCGTCAATCTTTAACCGAAATCGTAATTGAAAGCATCGATGTAAAAGGCGGAAAGAAAGCTGCTTCAACTAAAAAAGAAGAAGCACCTAAGAAAGAAGCCAGTACTGATAAAAAATCGGAAGATTTAAATCAATACACCGTAGCTGAATTAAAAGAGATGGCTAAGGAGAAAGGTCTTGAAGGCTACTCTTCTATGAAGAAAGCTGAATTAATTGAAGCTTTAAGTTAATTATTAATCTACTTAAAACTAAAGTAAAATGGCACACAAAAAAGGAGTCGGTAGTTCCAAGAACGGTAGAGAGTCAGAATCAAAACGTTTAGGCGTAAAGATTTTTGGCGGTCAGAAAGCCGTAGCCGGAAATATTATTGTTAGACAAAGAGGTACTGCGCACAATCCAGGTGATAACGTGTATGCAGGAAAAGATCATACTTTACATGCTAAAGTTGACGGTCTTGTGAAATTTTCTAAGACAAAGAATAATAAATCTTACGTTTCTATAGAACCAAAGACGTTTGAAGCATAATCTTAACTCTTAAATGGGATAAAGATTTATTCTTAGAATTATACTAAAACCCCTTCCGAATTTCGGAAGGGGTTTTTTCGTATCTTTAATTAAGACTTTAAGATATATATTATGAAGTATGTTGACGTTTTTAGAACATCAGACCGTAATGAACATTCTATTATTAAAAATCTTTTCGATGATGAAAAATTAGATTACAGATCTTACGGAGAGGCAACAGATAATGCGACCAATATTGGTGCATTAGGTAATGATGGTCTTAGAATTGAAGTCGCGGAAAAAGACCGGGAAAAAGCACATGAAATTATTCAAAGAAGCGGTTTTCTTGGCCAAAGTCATCACATAGCCCAAGCTAAAAGACCTGGAAGAAGAAAGCCGCAAATAGGAAAATGGGTGATTATAGTACTTGCTCTGCTGGTGGTTCTGGTAGCTATTATCTTGTTTGTTTGGTTTATGAGTGGGAATTAGAGAAGATATTGGTTCAAACTTGCTTAGATTCTGAAACAAGTTCAGGATACGTATTACTAAATAAAAAGACCTCACAGGTTTCCAAAACCTGTGAGGTCTAAATTTTTAAAAAGAGATTTCCGTCTTCACGGGAAATGACTAGTATCTGTAATACTCCGGCTTATATGGGCCTTGTACTTCTACGCCAATATATTTAGCCTGGTAATCTTTAAGTTCGGTTAACTCTACACCAATTTTCTCTAAGTGGAGTTTTGCAACCTTTTCATCTAAATGCTTCGGAAGCATGTAAACTTCATTTTCGTATTTATCAGAATTTTTCCAAAGTTCAATTTGCGCTAAAGTTTGGTTGGTAAAAGAGTTACTCATTACAAAACTTGGGTGGCCTGTAGCACAACCAAGATTTACCAAACGACCTTCAGCTAAAAGGATAATGTCTTTCCCGTCAATGGTATATTTATCAACCTGAGGTTTGATAGTGTCTTTAGAATCGCCGTGATTGTTGTTCAGCCAAGCAACATCAATTTCATTATCAAAATGCCCTATGTTACAAACGATGGTTTTGTCTTTCATCGCTTCAAAATGCTCTCCACGTACAATATCTTTATTTCCGGTAGTGGTAATAACGATATCAGCTTTTGGAAGTACGGTTTCAAGTTTTTTCACTTCAAACCCGTCCATTGCTGCTTGTAATGCACAAATTGGGTCAATTTCGGTAACGGTTACAATAGATCCGGCGCCTTTAAATGAAGCGGCAGTACCTTTACCAACATCTCCATAACCACAAACCACAACGCGTTTTCCGGCAAGCATAACATCAGTAGCCCGGCGAATTGCATCAACTGCACTTTCGCGGCATCCGTATTTATTATCGAATTTAGATTTGGTAACCGAATCGTTTACGTTAATAGCCGGCATTACCAAAGTCCCGTTTTTCATTCTTTCGTAAAGTCTGTGAACTCCGGTAGTGGTTTCTTCTGAAAGTCCACGAATACCTTTAGCAAGCTCCGGATATTTATCAAAAACCATATTGGTAAGATCGCCACCATCATCAAGGATCATATTCAAAGGCTCGCGTTCTTCACCAAAAAACAAGGTTTGTTCTATACACCAGTTAAACTCTTCCTCGGTCATTCCTTTCCAGGCATACACGGGAATTCCAGCAGCGGCAATTGCAGCGGCGGCGTGATCTTGTGTAGAGAAAATATTGCAAGAACTCCAGGTTACATCGGCTCCTAAAGAAATAAGCGTTTCAATAAGTACTGCAGTTTGCACGGTCATGTGAAGACATCCGGCTATTCTGGCTCCTTTTAATGGTTGTTCATCTTTATATTCTTCACGCAGGGACATAAGTCCAGGCATTTCAGCTTCAGCAAGTTCTATCTCTTTTCTTCCCCAATCTGCAAGCGAAATATCTTTAACTTTATAAGCGGTATACGGCACTGTTTTAGTCGACATATTATTATATTTGAATATTAGCAATTTTTTGTCTCGCAAAAATAAGGAATCTATAACAAATCTACATGCCACTTTACAAAACAATAACAGTAAACCCGCATACTAAAGTCTTCATTTGGAAGGTAGAAGAGCCTTTTGAAGATTTAAGCAAAGGGATTGAGCTAACACCACATTGCCAAAATCGCGTAGACGGAATGAAATCTGAAATTCACCGCCGCGGTTTCATGAGTATTCGCCATTTAATGGCTGAGGCAGGTTATGTTGATCAAGACTTATTTTATGACAATTTAGGAAAGCCGCATCTTCAGGATGGGAAGAATATTTCTATTACTCATTCTTTTAATTTTACCGCGATAATTCTAAGTGATGAAAAAGTTGGGATAGATATTGAAAAGCGACGTGATAAAATTCTCAAAATCGCGAATAAATTTACCCCACTTCGTGAATATCACACCGTCGCAAACGAAGAAGCTTTAATAAGAAAGCTTACCATTGTTTGGGGGGCTAAAGAATCTATTTATAAAATGTATGCCGAACCCGGACTTGGGTTTTTACAGCACATTAATGTCACAGATTTTGATTTTGATGATGCTGAAACTACAGCTAAAGTCAACTTTAAGGGAAGGGAGTCTTTCTACGAAATGAAATTTCTGGAATTTGAAGGTTTCACCTGCGTTTATGGTTGGGGTGATCCTAAAAAAATCGAGAATTAATGCGGAATTTTTATGCTGAAATTTCCTTGGCTATAGCCGAAAGAAAAAAGCTCCTCGCCATCCTCATAGACCCCGATAAATTTATAGAATCTGAAGCAGAATTATACCTAAAAAAATTACCGAAAGAAACCAGCCATGTTTTTGTTGGAGGAAGCACGGTGAAAAATTGGAAAACCGAAAAGACGGTAAAAGCAATAAAAGCTGAAACTGATTTGCCGGTAATATTGTTTCCGGGAGATTATTCTCAAATTACCGAAACTGCAGATGCTTTACTTTTTTTGAGCCTGCTTTCAGGTAGAAATCCTGAATATTTGATCGAGCAGCAGGTCAAATCTGTAGAAAAATTAAAGAATAGTAAACTGGAAATTATTCCTACCGCTTATATTTTAATAGATGGCGGGAAAGAATGCGCGGTACAGCGGGTAAGTGGTACCAAGCCAATTCCGCAATTTCAGGTGAAAACTATTGTAAATACAGCCCTGGCAGGTGAGTTTTCTGGCAAAAAACTTATTTATTTAGAAGCGGGAAGTGGGGCCGATTTTCCGGTTTCCGAAGAAATTATTGCGGAAGTTAAAAAATCGGTCACAATCCCTTTAATTGTAGGTGGCGGAATTCGCAGTTTTGAACAACAAAAAAAAGCCTATAATGCCGGAGCAGATATGATCGTGATGGGAACGCATTTTGAAATTTGATGTTGTTAGCCATTATATTAAAGGCTATTAAATAAAAGCTCCTCCCTTTTTCAAGGGGAGGTGGCTTTGACGCTTTTTTAGCGGAAAAGTCGGAGGGGTTTTCTTGATGATTGAAGTTTATTCTCTTTTTTAAGGTTTTATGACCGCCCTTTCTTCCGATAATTCGGAATTCATTCCCCTCCTTCAAAAGGAGGGGAGCAAAAGTTCCCAAATTCTTTTCTTGAGTCTCTACAATACTAATTTCAAAACTTTAAATTTGACTTCCGTAGAGGATAAATTAATATTCGTGAAGTAGTGGCCTAAACCAAATAAAAATGAAAATTTCAGTAGAACTTACATTAAGTCCGTTACAGGACGATTTTGAACCAAAAATCATCAATTTCATTAAGAAATTAAGGGTTTCAGGGTTAACAGTAAAAGAGAATCCGCTAAGCACCCAGGTTTATGGAGATTATGATGAGGTAATGGCTTTGCTAAATTCAGAAATAAAAGACGCTTTTGAAGCCATGGACCGAGGATTCATCTATATGAAAATTGTGAAATCTGACCGAAGCGACTATGCAGCCGATTTTTGATTTTTTCTTCGATCAGTATTACGGCTACCCTACTTTATTTATCATCCTTGAGGTAATTGCTGTTATTTTCGGGTTTCTCTCGGTACTTTATTCAAAACAGAATAATATTCTGGTTTATCCTACCGGGATTATAAGTACCCTGATCTTTGTTTACCTGCTTTGGCAATGGGAATTGCTGGGTGATATGATGATAAACGCTTACTATTTTTCTATGAGTATTTACGGTTGGTATATTTGGACCCGAAAAGTAGATGCCGAACATTTTACGCCCATAACCAATACCACCATAAAGGAAAACTGGCAAAGCCTGTTTATTTTTATTGCAACCTTGATTTTTGTATTCGCGGTTTACGAATATTTTGATAAGTGGACTAACTGGACTGCCTATGTAGACACATTAACTACCGCGATCTTTTTTGTAGGAATGTGGCAGATGGCCAATAGAAAGATAGAGAATTGGATTTTCTGGATTATTGGTGATGTTATTTCGGTACCGCTCTATTTTTATAAAGGCCTTACCTTAACGGCACTTCAATATTTTGTATTTACTATAATCGCTATTTACGGCTATAAAGCATGGCAGAAAAACTTGCTCAACGACCTTCGTCCGTCATAAAAGTGGTCCTTTTTGGACCTGAATCTACCGGAAAAACAACCCTGGCAGAGATGCTGGCAAAGCATTATGATACTTTGTGGGTAGAAGAATTTATGCGGGATTACCTTCAGGAAAAATGGGATAAGGAGCAGGAAATTTGCGAGCCAAAAGATATGGTTCCCATTGCTGAAGGTCAAATAAAACGTGAAAATGAACTAACTAAAAAAGCCAATAAGCTCCTAATTAGTGATACCGATCTTTTAGAGTTAAAAGTTTATTCTGAAGCCTATTACAAGGATTTTTGCGATCCTCAACTTCTTAAACATGCGTTAAACAACTTTTATGATCTCTACTTTTTAACGTATATTGACGTACCGTGGACTCCCGATGACCTTCGGGATAAACCCGAAGACCGTATTGGGATGTTTAAGAGGTTTGAAGCTGCACTTAAAAACAGTAAAAAACCTTATGTGATTTTAAAAGGCGATTTCGATGAACGCTTTAAAACTGCGGTAGAGAAAATAGATGAACTTTTAAAAAAATAGATAGACGTGGAATTTAGCGAAATAGACATTTTGCAGATTGAAGACAAAGGATTGTCAACCCAGGAAGTTGAAAGACAAATCCAGATTTTCGATAGAGGAAATATAAAGGTAGATATTCAGCAGGCAGCAACCGTAGGTAATGGAATTCTCGCCTGTTCAGTTGAAGAACAGAAAAAATTTATTCAAACATTTGAGGATAGAAAAGATCAGCTAGATCTTTTGAAATTTGTACCGGCTTCCGGTGCGGCAACCCGAATGTTCAAGGCATTTCACAATTTTGCTGATGAGTTTGATCCCGAAGAAGAGAGCTTAAGAGATTATCTGGATAGAAAGGAAGATAAAAGCCTGCAGTTGTTTTTTGAAAAAGTAGAGAACCTTCCATTTTACAAGGAGGCTTTAAAAAAAGCTGAAGAAAACCACCCAGATTTTTCGGAAAAGTCTAATGACGGTCACCATCTAATTTTGGTGAAAACCATGTTATATAAAGAGGGACTTGGATTAAGCGATTTGCCTAAAGGCTTGGTACCGTTTCACGCTTATAGTGATTATACCGCTACGGCTTTTGAAGAACACTTGCATAGTGCTGCAAAATATCTTTCCGTAAAAGGAGTGGCAAAACTGCACTTTACCGTTTCAAAAGGTGATAAAGAAAAGTTTGAAGAGGAATTTGAAAATATAAGGGGAAGGGTAGAAGAAAAATCAGATTCTAAATTTGAAATTACTTATTCTTACCAGGATCCAAAAACCGATACCATTGCAGTAGATAAAGATAATAAACCATTTAGGGATGAGAATGATAGGATTTTCTTCAGGCCCGGAGGTCATGGTGCTTTAATAGAAAACCTCAATCAACAGGAAGCCGATATTATCTTTATTAAAAACATAGATAATGTGGTTGTGGCTGCCAACCTTCCAAAGGTGGTGGAGATGAAAAAAATGCTGGGAGGAAAACTATTAGCACTGCAGGAACAGGTTTTTGAATATATGCAAAACCTTGATGGAGGCAATAATTCTGAAGCCAAACTTGATGAAATTTCCGATTTTCTGGAAAATGAGCTTTTTGTAAAAGTGACTACTACATTTACGAAGTTTACCGGGGAAGAGAAAACACAATATTTATGTAAAAAATTAGACCGCCCTTTAAGAGTTTGCGGCATGGTGAAAAACGAAGGAGAACCCGGCGGCGGACCGTTTTTAGTTAAAAATGAAGACGGAGAAATCTCGCTTCAAATTATTGAAGGAGCGCAAATTGATAAGGACAATTCTGAACAAATGAAAATCTTAAATGACTCTACTCATTTTAATCCGGTAGATATAGCCTGCAGTCTAAAAAACCACAAAGGTGAAAGTTTTGACCTTCATAATTACGTAGATGAAAACATGAGTTTTATCGCCGATAAAACCAAAGACGGAAAACCTCTAAAAGCTCTAGAGCGTCCTGGCTTATGGAATGGCGGAATGGCCTACTGGAATACGGTTTTTGTAGAAGTTCCTGTAGAAACCTTTAATCCTGTGAAAACGGTGGCCGATCTTCTAAAGCCTTCTCACCAGACAAAATAGCTAGTTTTGGATGAAGAACAAATAACACGGGAATTAAATTTTAAAGCCGTGCGCAGTTCTGGTGCCGGTGGGCAACACGTTAATAAAACTTCCTCTAAAGTTGAGCTTTACTTTAATCTGGAAGCTTCCGATGGACTTTCAGAGGAAGAAAAAACGCGTTTGCTTAAAAAACTGATCTCCCGGTTAACTAAAGAGAACCTTTTAATTCTACATAGTGAAGAAACCCGAAGTCAGCATAAGAATAAAGAGCTGGTTATAGCAAAATTCTTTGAATTAATTAGGGAGAATATTAAAAAACCAAAACCGAGAAAGAAAACCAAACCCAGTAAAGCCGCAAAATTAAGACGCCTCAAGGCAAAGAAAATCAATGCTGAAAAGAAGGCCAGGAGAAACGATCCTCTTGGCTATTTCGGAGTGATGGTGCCACCTGTTTCGGTCAAACAGTGCCACTTTGAAAGATACTGCAATTATATAAAAAATTAATGTTACTCGTTCTTTAAAGCTCCTTTTCTTAATGATTCTCCTT
>Ga0307486_1000103_pt1 | contig 96220 bp, 97 predicted proteins | sample CBIW02metaG_FD_203663 | JGI IMG/M metagenome (GOLD analysis project Ga0307486, IMG submission 203663) | Sea-ice brine microbial communities from Beaufort Sea near Barrow, Alaska, United States - CBIW 0.2 | ecosystem: Environmental > Aquatic > Marine > Coastal | place: USA: Alaska | collected... | reverse complement strand
CCGCCGGCACGACGGAGACGCCGGTGGCGGCCAATTGTCACGTGGATGCGACTCGGGTTGATATCGCTGATCTCCCAAGCCGCCAGGGCAGTGTCGTGGCTCAGATGCGCCTCGGGCACACCCGTCCAGAGCACGGCCAGCTGGTACTCGTCGTACTCCGTCTCAGCAACCTGTGGCACTCGGTACACTCCGCGAACCGGCCGCTGCAGTCGGTCGCGGGCAACCATTGTGGACAGCTCCGCATGAGACACACCCTCGTCTTCTGCCTGCGCGGAGGTGACGAACCCGTGCTGATCCAACGCGAACTCGCGCAGCCTTTCCAACTTCGTCACCACAGCCACGTCAAGACCTTATCAAAATGTGAAGATTTTGACAGTGCCAAACTAGAACTGACGCATTGCCATCCCCGGGCTCTATGAGGCGATCGCAGGGCTACTGCGAGCGATGATTCGAACCAAGAACATACGCGTACCGAGACCACACTTTCGCACCCGACGGCAACCCTGATAGTGCGATGCTCGAGGCCACGGACGGCCATGAATCCGCAGATAAGACGGCAGATAGCGACCGTCCGGGTTTCGGCAAAACGAGAAAACCCTGCACGTAGCGAACCAAGAGTTGACGGATTTATGACACCGAAAGTGACCCTGCTGCATTGATGGACGCAAACTCACCAGAAAAAAATAGCTACTGATCAGCTAAAAGCTGCGGCACCTACACTCGAACCAAGAATGAATGATAGTCGGTGAGGTCGTTTTACACACCCGCAGATCGGACAAAATTCCGCGGAAGTCCGCGGTAGTCACACCATAGACTGTACGCGCCGACACGGAGCAGTACGACCTAATTCTGGTCAGTTTGTGGGTTTCTGGTGCGTTTACGGTCACGTCTGCCGTGTCGCCGAATGCCGTAGGCCATGAACACGCAAATTGCGGAGGGCTCCAGGAGTTCAGTCGTTCCCGGCACGCGATGAGAATCGAGGCCGAGCCCGCCACCATGCCCACAGGAATCGACGAAGGTCGAATGACCCCGGAGTGGTAATGCCGTATTGCCGTCCACGTGCAATAATCTGCGTATGAATGCAGATAAGAAGATGTGCACGCTTGATACCGATGGAGAGTACGTCGAGCTGGCCGTTGAGGTTTTCGCGATGCTTGCCGATGCCACGCGCATTCGTATCATCCTCGCCCTGCGCGATACGGAGTTGTCGGTTAACCAGCTTGCCGACACGGTAAACAAGTCTCAAGCGGCCGTCTCCCAGCACCTCGCGAAGCTGCGCCTCGGCCGCATCGTTGCGACCCGCCGCGAGGGCACTCGTGTGTTTTATCGCCTCGCCAACGAGCATGCCCGTCAGCTCGTCGCGGATGCGATTTTTCAGGCCGAACACGCCGTTGAGGCAACCCCGGCCCACCACCGTCATCCGCTTGAGCGGACCGCCGGCGAACATGATGCGAGCACGCATGCTTGAGGTTCTGCGCAACGGAACCTATCGTCGATTGTTCAGCGCCCAGATCGTAGCCCTCATCGGCACCGGAATGCTCACCGTGGCCCTGGGCCTGCTCGCGTACGATCTCGCCGGCGGGGATGCCGGCATCGTCCTCGGCATTGCGCTGACTATCAAGATGGTCGCGTACGTCGGCAGTGCCCCGGTCATCTCCGCCCTCACCGCGCACGTGCCGCGCAAGACCCTTCTGGTCACCGCCGATGTGCTGCGGGCGATCGTCGCACTGTCGCTACCTTTCGTTACCGAGGCCTGGCAGATCTACGTGCTCATCTTCATACTTCAGGCGGCTTCGGCCACGTTCACCCCGGCATTCCAGGCCCTCATCCCGGAAGTCCTGCCCAAGGAGAGCGACTACACACGCGCCCTGTCCCTGTCACGACTGGCCTATGACCTCGAGTCGCTCCTCAGCCCGATCTTGGCCGCCGCGCTGTTGACCGTGATCAGCTACCACTCCCTGTTCGTGGGAACAGTGGTCGGGTTCGTCGGCTCGGCCGCACTCGTACTCTCCTCCACTCTTCCCGCAAATCGAGCATCCGCTCGGACACGATTTTTGGAACGACTCACGCGTGGTGCCCGCGTTTTCTGGCGCACACCGGAACTTCGTGCCTTGCTCGCCATGAACATGGTCGTTGCCGCATCTACCAGCATGGTCATCGTTAACACGGTCGTGCTGGTGCAGAGCCACTTTGGTCGTGCCCAATCCGACTTCGCTATTGCCCTCGCCTGCTACGGATTTGGGTCCATGCTGGTGGCGCTCGCGTTGCCGCGGGTACTCGGTCGCTGTGCCGACCGGCGCGTCATGCTTCTCGGGTGTGCCGTACTGCCCGTCGGGCTGGTGGCTCTGGCCGTTGTCATCCTCGCTCCGGCGACAGTCGTGACGTGGTCTGAGCTGCTGGTGATCTGGTTTGTGCTCGGCGCCGCCACGGCGCTGATCCTGACGCCGTCGGCCCGGTTGTTGCGGCGCTCCTCGGACGAGGTGAACCGGCCAGCGGTCTTCGCCGCGCAGTTTTCGCTCTCGCATGCATGTTTCATCGTGACCTACCCACTGGCCGGTGTGTTGGGCGCCCTGCTCGGTCTCGCGCCCACGGCCCTCATACTCGCCGTGATCGGAGCTGTGGCGATGGTCGCTGCCGCGCGGGCGTGGACATCCGCATCACCTACTCGCGATATCGAGTCACCCGCCATGACGGCCTGATCGAAACGGGCATTCAGGATTCACCGCCGGCCATGCGGTATCCTGCGAAAGACAACCTGAGCGGCCCGTTCCCGGGCTGAATGAATAGTAGGAGGTGACATGGGTCTGGATCGTGCGGCACGACGGATGATTTCATCCATTTCATTGTCTCCTTTTATCTCCATCCTTGCTCTTGCAGCGCTGCTTTTTGCGGTTTTCGCCATGCATTCCGAAGCCACCGGGCATGCCATGCCGACGCCCGTTCCGGCATCGACAACGGCCTCGTCGACGGCCTTTGACCAGCCGGTAGACGCGATAGAAAGGGCAGCTGTCATGGCCGCCCCAGTCATCACGGCAATGTCCTCTGGCGGCTTCAACGGAATGCTTGATTGCGCGCTCCTCGCAATGACGTGCCTTCTGCTGCTCACCCTCGTCGCGATGGTTTTCCTAACCCGACTGCCGGCCATGTATCGGCGCCTCCTCGATGCCGGTGGCGTCATGTTGAGGTTATGGCGCACCATTGCGTTACCGATTCATCGCCCCAGCCTCACCCTTCTCTCCATTAGTCGCGTTTAGACCGTGATGCCGTTCCGTGGCCAGTACCTGGCTTCGGAACTTCGCCGTGCCCTCGGCCCCTCGGTTTCTACTTTTAACGACGAATGGATGAACGATGCTCAAATCACGAACCTTTTTCTATGCTGCGCTTGCCCTGGTGGCGACTCTCACTCTCAGCTCGTGCGCAGGCGGTAGTCCCGCCACCGAGGCGACGACTGCCCCCGCGGCCGAATCCTCAGCCGATTCCGCGGCCGTTTTCAATGCCGCCGACGTGACCTTTGCGCGGATGATGATTCCCCATCACGAACAAGCCGTCGAAATGAGTGATGACCTCCTCGCGAAAGACGGTGTCGATCAGAGCGTCATCGACCTCGCCACCGAGATCAAGGCCGCGCAGGAACCGGAGATCACCCAGTTGAAAGATTGGTTGTCGGCGTGGGGTGAAGACGAGAACAGCATGTCCGGAATGCCAGGAATGGGCAGCGGCTCCGACGGAATGATGTCCGACGAGGACATGATGGCACTCCAGGATGCCTCGGGCACCGACGCCACCAAATTGTTTCTGGAACAGATGACGGTGCACCATGAAGGCGCTGTCGCGATGGCACAGCTCGAGCTGGATGACGGTGAGAACGCGGATGCGCAGGCGATGGCCGCGAGCATCGTCGCGTCTCAGACCGCCGAAATTGCCGTCATGGCTGACCTGCTCGCCGCACTCTAGAGCGACACGTTCGGGGCGGGTACTTCCGCTGAAGGCCGGCCCCGGGCAACCCTTTTTTCGTTTTCTGACTCACCTGCAAGGACAATTTATGCATTGCCGTTACACCCCTCGACCGTCGTATACGCACGGAGCGGTACTCTGTGGATAGCACGGGTCACGTGGCCACGGCACCGCACGTTTCCGGCGCGTTGCCACCACTGTCTCGACGCGATATGCGTGCACTTGAGGCCCGCTTGCGTGCAAACCGTTCCGCACGGGCTGAATCTGCCGCACCACCGGTACGGGCCGTTGCCGGGCCGGTTTCGCTGCGGCAGCGCACGGCGGCCGTCAGCGCCATGGCCATGACCGCCCTCTTCGCGATCAGCACATCCTTGCCGGCCCTCGCGGTCACCCCGGAAACTCCGCCAGCAACAGCAACAGCAACAGCAACGACTGACGATCTGCAAAGCGTCACGGCCGCCAGCACCACATCCGTTCCCTTCCAACGCGACGGATACACCATCACGGAAGCACCCGAACCTGCGTCGTACACCGCCGTCGCCAGCAACGGCAGGTGGGCCAGCCTCAGTCCGGGCCAGCTCAGCGATCAAGGCTGGGCGCTGCCCGTTCTGGGCCGAATATCCAGCTCCTTCGGGTCCCGCCCGAATAAACCCGTCGGCGGGGTCGGCGACTTTCACAACGGCACCGACATTGCCGCTCACTGCGGCCAGCCCGTGTTCGCCGCAACCGGCGGACAAGTCATCGACGCGGGCTACCAGGGCTCCTACGGCAACTGGATTCTCATCGACCACGGCAACGGCATCGAGACCGGCTACGCCCACAACAGTCAACTTCTCGTCGACCCGGGTCAGCTGGTCGTGCCCGGTGAAATCATTGCACTGGTAGGCACGACGGGTGCCTCCAGCGGCTGCCACGTGCACTTCGAAACCCGCATCGACGGAGACTACGTCAACGCTGAACCATTCATGAACGCACGGGGGGTCTCTCTTGGCTAAGCACACAGGACGCATGCACCTGGCCATCGGGGTAGTGACACTCCTCGGCCTGCTCGGTGTCGCGTCGCCGGCCGCTGCGGCGGAATACCCGAGCTGGTCTGATGTGAAAAACGCCCGATCCTCGGAGGCCAGTAAACAAACGCAGGTCACGGAATTGACTGCACTGATCGCAGGCCTCACAACCGAAGTGGATGCCGCACGTGCGGAAGCGGCTCGTAACGCGACCGCGTATGAGGCCGCGCAAAACGCGTTCGACATTGCGACCTTTCGGGCGACCAATTTGCGGGACCAAGCCGATGAAGCCGCTGCCGCAGCAGGTATTTCTGGAGTGCAGGCCGGCCGACTGGCGGCGATGCTCGCTCGCTCGGGGAACAGCAATTTGTCGATGTCCCTGATCTTGGATGCGCATGGCGCCAGCGACCTTCTCGATCAGCTCGGATCCATGAGCAAGCTCACGGAACGAATGAGTCTGGTCTACGAGTCGGCAGCGGCCGACCGCAACTCGGCCAGGTCGCTCACCGACCAGGCCGAGGTCGCGCAGCAGACCCTCGGTGCGCTATCCAAGAAGGCCGAGACCGCGTTGGCGGACGCGATGGCGGCGAGCATCCAAGTTGAGACGGCGCTTGCCGACCAGCAGGAAATTGCCGGAACATTGCAGGCGCAGCTTGCGGTGCTGACGGAGGATCGGGCTGCGACAGAAGCCGACTACGCCGCGGGCGAAGCAAATCGCCGCGCAGCCGAAGCTGCAGCTGCGAAAGCACGCGCCGCCCAGGCTGCGGCAGCCGCTGCCTCTGCCGCAGCAGCGGCAGGAGCCAGCAACACAGTCAGCGGACAGGGCTGGGCATTGCCCCTATCAGGGTGGATCAGCTCCTGGTTTGGGCCTCGGCCCAACAAGCCGGTGGCCGGTGTCGGGGCGTTCCACCATGGAACCGACATAGCTGCGGGCTGCGGGCAGAATGTGCACGCCGCGTCCGCTGGAACCGTCGTTTACGCCGGCTGGCTCGGCTCCTACGGCAATTGGGTTCTGATCGACCACGGTAACGGTATCCAAACCGGCTACGCACACAACAGCGCACTACTGGTCAGCCGTGGGCAGCAGGTATCCGCGGGAGCCACCATCGCTCTCGTGGGTACGACGGGCGCCTCCTCGGGCTGTCACGTGCACTTTGAAACGCGAGTCAACGGTGCCCGCGTTGATCCGCAAGCATTCATGAGCGACCGAGGAGTCACTCTTGGTTAGATTAGAACTGTCACGACGCCGAATTCTTGCACTGTCCGTGCCGCTCGTTGGCATTATTGCCCTTACGGGGTGTTCGACCGACAGTCCGGACTCTGGCGCACTGTCGCCAGGCGCCGCCCCGGTCGCGAGCGCTTTTGAGCACGTGCACGGCCTCGGAGCGGATCCCCTGACGGGAAATACGTATGCCGCTACCCACCAGGGGGTTTGGCTCATCCCGACCGGGGCCCTGCCTGACACCTATCTGGGCGGTGGGGCACGGTCCAATAGAGCACAGGCGGAGCAAATCGCGGGCCGGGCACAGGACACGATGGCATTCACTCTGGCCGCGCCAGGCCAGTTGTTGGCATCGGGTCACCCCGATCCGGCGGAACAGAGCAATCTCGCGCTTCCCAATCTGGGCCTCATCTCCAGCACCGATGGTGCGTCGACCTGGACGGCGCTGTCGCTGGAAGGCGTAACGGATTTCCACGATCTGGATGCGGTCCCGCTGGATGACGGCAGCCTCCGAGTGTACGGGTACGACGCTGCGGCCGGTGCCGTCTCGGTCAGCGACGACTCCGGTCTCACCTGGTCGCCGCGAGCGGTACTCGCGCTCCGCGACCTGGCCGCGGAACCCTCACAGACCGATCGCCTTTATGCCACGACGGCGTCGGGCCTAATGGTGAGCACCGATGCGGGTCGAACGTTCAGCCCGCTGGCCGGCGCCCCGGCGCTGCTCCTGGTGGATGCTCTCGACCGGGATTCCGGTGGAGGTGTGGTGGGGATCGATACCACTGGCGGAGTATGGCGGCAGGACGCCGAGACGTGGACTCAAACCGGAACCACCGGTCGCAGCCCCGAAGCCTTCACCGTCGTCGGCGGCCCTGTTCCCTGGCTCCTCGTCGCGGATGCCACCGGCATCGCTGCCAGCGACGATTTCGGGGATACCTGGACAGCGCTGGTCTCAGTGACCAACTGACATGTGCACGACCACGGAACGCCGGCCATCGGCCGTTGTCCGCATCATTTGATTTTATTGATTCAAAGGAAACTTGATGACTTCGTACCTGACGCGCCGCACCTTCCTCGGCGCGTCTCTCGCCACTGCAGCCACCGCGGCGCTGGCGTCCTGCACATCGCCGACCTCGCCCGGAGCGGAAACGGTCAGTCGCATCCTGCCAACAGACAAGCTGGTTTCACAATACGAAGACGCCCGCCCGTCGACCGGCACGACAATTACACAGCAATTGACGGCCGGGGTGTTTGACACTGCGGTCGCCGGAATTGCGCTCAGCACCTGGGGCTACAACGGAGCCCTCAACGGCCCCGTCATCCGTGCGAAAACCGGGGACTCCCTCGACGTGCCGGTCACCAATACCCTCACGGAAACGACGAGTGTGCATTGGCACGGACTGGCCTTGCGTAATGATGCCGACGGCGTGCCGGTGGTGACCCAACCGGCCATCACCGCCGGCGGTACCTTCGACTACCAGTTCCGACTCAACCAGCCCGGCACCTACTGGTATCACTCCCACGTCGGCATGCAACGCGAACGCGGCCTCTCGGGCGCGCTCATCGTCGAAGACCCGCGGGAGCCATTGCCTTACGACCAGGAGTGGGTCATCCTGCTTGACGACTGGCTGGACGGCATTACCGGTACACCAGACGACGCTCTGGCAGAGCTATCCAAGGGTATGGACATGACCGGAATGGATATGCCCATGACGCACATGCTCGAGGGCGCTACCAGCAGCTACCTCGGCGGCGACGCCGGGGATGTGATCATGCCCGCACACCTCTTCAATGGCCGGGCCGCCCAGGATGCCGAGGTACTTCAGAGCAAACCCGGCAACCGTATTCGCCTGCGCATCATCAACACGGCCGGAGACACCGCGTACCGCGTGGGCGTCCCCGGGCAGAAGATTACCCTGACGCACGCGGACGGGTTCCCGGTGCAGCACGAAGACGTCGACGCGGTCGTGCTCGGCATGGGCGAACGCATCGATGCGATCATCACCGTTACAGACGGCTACACGCCACTCCTCGCCCTGCCCGAAGGCAAGGACGGCCGCGCCTTCGGCCTCATCAGTACCGGCTCGGGCACCGCCCCTGCCGCTGCGGCACTTCCGAGCACCCTGGACGGCGTCGTCACCGACGGGGGCCGTCTCAAAGCCGCCGAATCCGTGCTCCTGACCGCCAAAAAGCCCGACCGTCTCCACACCATGCGCCTGACCGGCAGCATGGCAAAGTACGACTGGAGCATCAATGGGCGCCGCTTCAACATGAAAAAGCCCTTTGCGGACGCCTTCAACATCAGTCTGGACGAACGCGTTCAGGTCAAGATGGTCAATGACACAGCCATGTGGCACCCCATGCACCTGCACGGACACAGTTTCCAGATGAACGGAAACGGCGCACGCAAGGACACCGTCATCGTGCGCCCCAAAGAGACCGTCACGTTTGAATTCGACGCCGATAACCCCGGCCAATGGATAGCCCACTGTCACAATGCGTACCACGCCGAGCAGGGCATGATGGGTTTGTTCTCCTACGTGCGGTGAGCTACCGGCTCATGCATCGGCCATCCATCCGGTCCAATTGCGGCGTCTGGCGGGTATTCAACCCGCACTTATACCCCAAAGGGTATACTGAGTATCAAGGAACTACGAAGGGAATCGCATCATGATGTGGGACAACGGAACAATGGGGTGGTCTTGGGGATTCGGCGTGCTGGCTTTGGTCGGCGTCGCCATTGTCGTCTCTGTCGTCGTCCGTCTGCTGTCTAAGAATGGAGGCAGCGGCAGCACCACCTCGTCGATCTCCCCGACGCTGCCGCCTGAACCAACCGGTGCGCGGACAATCCTCGACGAGCGTTTCGCTCGCGGGGAGATCACTGCCGAACAGTACCGGGAACAGCTACGGGTGCTCGGGGACGGCCGGTGATGCTCAACATCAGCCGCCGGAACGCTTTCATTCTCGGCGGGGTCGGAATTGGCGCGGTGGCCGGTGAATGGACAGCTCACCCCCCGACTGAGCGCGCGTCCGGGCGAGCGCGAACGTTGGCGGGTCATCAATGCCTGCACCTCTCGGTACCTACGACTGCAACTCGACGGGCAGCAGCTGACGCTTTTCGGGATCGATTTCGGACGGTTTGAATCCGCGCGCGAGGTGAACGAGATAGTTCTGGCCCCGGGCAATCGTGCAGACCTCCTGGTCACCGCTCGCACCGGGACATCCACTCTTCGCGCCCTTGGGTATAACTGTGGTAGGTCCGGCGGCAGGATGGGTGGCAGCACATCCAGTTCCGACGCTGCCGCGCTGGCCACGTTCGCCGTCGCCGGTGCCGATACCGTCGGCTTCTCTGAGGTGCCCGACCAGCTTGTACCCAACGACCTGCGTTCGGCGACCGTCACCGCTCAACGAGAGCTGGTGTTCGCTAGGGGAATGGGTGGCGGTATAAACGGCGGCATGATGAATGCCACGATCAATGACCGTACATTTGATGCCGCCCGTATCGACACTGGCATGCAATTCGGCAGCGTCGAAGAGTGGACGCTCACCAATACCAGCACGCTAGACCATCCTCTGCACCTGCACGTCTGGCCCGTGCAAATTACTGAACAAGGTGGTCAACCCGTCGACTCCGTCATTTGGCAGGACGTCGTGAATATTCCGGCTGGTAGTTCCGTGGAGGTACGGATCGCGTTCAATGACTTCAGCGGAAAAACCGTCTATCACTGCCATATTCTCGACCATGAGGACGCCGGCATGATGGGCATAATTCAAGCCCTGTAAACGTGCGGGGAAGGCCCGCGAAGTGTTCCCGACCGACGTCGGCACCGCACCCTCCTGCTCTGTGCCGTCAGTGAGCGAGCGTCGACTCCGCCATCGATATTATGGCTCCGGAGGCGAGCCCCATGGTCAGGATTGCAAGGGCGCCAACGAGGGCAACGCCGGTAGATCGGGGGCGACGCTCTGACGCCGTCTCGACGGGGGCGGGCGCATCAGCTTTTGAACCCGGCTGGCGCGGATGCGCCGGTGCGCGGGAGAACATCGGCGCCAACCAGCGGAGGTAGTAGAACAGGCTGGCGACGGTGTTGACCACAGCGACGATGACGAGCCAGACCAGTCCCCCGTCCCAGGCCGCAGTGAAGATCGTGAGTTTGCCAACGAATACGACGGTCGGCGGTGTTCCCACGAGGCCGAGCAGGCTCACGACGAGGGCACCGGCAAGCCACGGATGATCCCGGGCAACGCCTCGATAGTCGGCGAGGGCACGGCGAGATGGCAGTGCCGCCACCACGGCAAAGGCGGTGAGGTTAGTGGCGGCGTAGCCGGAAAGGTAGAGAAGCAGTGCGGGCAGGGCGAGCTCGGCGCGACCAGCGACGGCGACTGGCAGCAGGAGATAGCCAACCTGACTGACTGTCGACCAACCGAGCAACCGGCGCACGTCGTCCTGCCAGAACGCGGCGAAGTTTCCGAGTGTCATGCTGGCGGCGGCGAGAAGGCCGACCAGTAGCGGCCAGTCGATACTTCCGGGCAGGATGTCTACCAGGCGGTAAGCGGCAATGAGGGCACCGATCTTGGGAACGGTGGTGAGGAATGCCGCGGCGGCTGTACCGGCCGCCTGCGTCGCATCCGGAATCCAGAAGTGACCGGGTACCCCGCCGGCCTTGAACATCAGACCGCCGAGCACCCCGACCAGCCCGACAGCGACGGCGGCAGCCGGGGCGTGGGTCAGGGCGACTTCGAGCTGTCGATAGGACGTTCCTCCGCCCACTCCGTATAGCACGGCCACGCCGAGCATCATTGTGATTCCCAGCAGCGCGCCGAGCAGGTACGTCTTCATCGCTGCTTCTGCGGCTTGGGAAGTGCGATTCATGCCGATGAGGGCGTAGAGCGGAATGGAGGCTAGCAGGTATCCGGTCACGAGGATGAGGAGATCGCTAGCTCCGGACAGGACCATAGCGCCCAAGGCGGCCAGTAGAAGAAGGGCGTAGGTCTCACTTTCCCGGCGCGTCCCGCTCAACTCTCCGGCCCCGAGGACGATGACGAACGTCGTGGCGAGCACAATGATGATCCTGGCAAATCCGGAGCCGGCATCCACCGCGAAGCTCGCTTCAAAGATCGCTCCTGCCGGGGTCGTCATCCCTACGGCTGCGGCGACGGCACTGGCCAGCAGGGCGCTGATCGCGATCCAGCGAGCCACCACCTGCCGATTTCGGGGCAGGAACGACCCGGAGAGGAGCGCCGCGATCGCTCCGACGAGAACTAAGAGCTCCGGCAGCACGGCAAGAATGTCAGATCCTGAATTCACCGACGCTACCGTCCGACCAGATCAACGACGACGGATGCCGCGGGTTCGATGATGTCCAGCAAGAACCGGGGAAACACCCCGATGACGATGGAGAGAACCAGCAGTGAGCCGATGGAGAGCAACTCGGTGCCGCCGATGTCACGGAACCCGGTCGACAACCCGCGTGTCTCGCCCGTGAGCAGACGTTGCAGGGCCCGCAGGAACAGCGCTGCGGTGATGAGGATACCGAGAAGTGCGACCAGGCTGATCGGCACGGTGCCAATGCTGCCAGCGAAGATCTGGAATTCGGCGATGAATCCGCTGAAACCCGGCAGCCCGAGCGACGCGAAGGCCGCGACGGCGAAGAATGCCGCGAACCGTGGCGCCGGGGCGGCGAGCCCGCCGAACGCGTTCAGATCGTAGCTTTTACGCCGTTCGTAGAGCACTCCGGCGAGGAGGAAGAGCGCACCGGTGATCAACCCGTGGCTGACCATCTGCACGAGTGCACCGGTGACGGCGACTTGTTGTGCCTGGGCGGAGTTGTCGCTGACGACCCCGGCGGCACCGACGGCCAGGACGACATAGCCCATATGGTTGACCGAGGTGTAGGCGATCATCCGTTTGATGTCGGTCTGGGCCAGGGCAACGAGTGCACCGTAGATCACCGAGATGATGCCGACGGCGACGATGAACCAGGCCCAGGAACGCCAAGCATCGGGCAATAGGGGCATGGCGATGCGCACGAAACCGTAGGTGCCCATCTTCAGCAGCACACCGGCCAGCACGACGGAGCCGATCGCGGGGGCATCCGTGTGAGCCGGAGGTAGCCACGTGTGGAACGGGAAGGTCGGTGTCTTGATCGCGAGGCCGATGAAGATGGCGGCGAGCACAAAACCGCCCGCGACCGGGGTGGTGTGAAATGGCGCTGACCGGGCGAGTTCGACCATGTCAAAGGTGTGCGGGTCGGCGCCGAGGTAGAGGCCGATGAATCCGAGCAGCAGGGCCAGCGAGCCGAGAAAGGTATACAGGAAGAATTTCAAGGCCGAACGGGGGGCATTGCCGTGGCCCCAGCCGGCGATGACGAAGTACATGCCCACGATCGACAGATCGAAGAAGACGAAGAAGAGGATGAGGTCCTGCGCCGCGAACAATCCGAGGCAGGTCGATTGGAGAAAGAGGAAGAGAGCGGCCTGCGGCCTCGGCCGGTCAGTCTCCTTGAGCGCATAGATGGCACAAGCGGTAAAGATCACGGCGGTGAGGGTGAGCAGCGGAAGCGACAGGCCGTCGACGCCGATGTGGTAGCTGCTGCCCACACTCGGCATCCACTGCAGCTGCTCCTCGAACGCGAGGTCGCCCGATTGCGGACTCTGATACCCGATCCACATTCCCACCAGCAGTGCCAGATCGACCAGGGCGACCGCGAGCCAGCTCCATCGGGCCACCGAGTCGGGCACTCGCGGCAGAACGACGAGGACGACTGCCGCGAGCACCGGCAGGAAGATGACAAGACTGAGCACGGGCTACCTCACAACGGGAACAAGTACGAGAAGAAGGACAATGGCGACCGCAAGAACGACAGTGATCTGTGCGTAGTACTCGTGCAGCTGACCGGTCTGCGGGCGTCGGGCGATCATGCCCAGCCGGCGGGCGGCGCGGGCGATGGACTCGACAGCCGCGTCGACGCCGCCGGTATCCGAACGAGCCAGAGCCGAGGCGGCACGGGCGCCCCCGCGCGCGACTGCGGTCACCGCCGCGTCCAAGGTCTCATCGTCGGACCGGCCGACTCGCCGGGCACCCCGGAGTACCATTCGCGCGACGATCTGGATCCCTCGGTCAAGCACCACGTCGTCGAATCGGGCAAGTCGTTGACTCAGACGCGATACCGGGTCCACGACCACAATCCGCGTTGCCCGCTCGAGGCCCAGCCAGTTGGCTGCCCAAGCGAGCCGGGGCACGCGTTTCCAGGCGACCAGACCGAGTACGAACAGAGCCAGTACGGCCGAGCCGACCAGTTCCAGTACGCCCGGTCGCGGATCACCTTCCGCTCCGAGGAGGCCGCGCAGCCAGTCGCCGACCGGCGGCAGGGCGAGGACGCCCAAGAGTGCCGCCCCGGCCGCGAGGACCACCAGTGGGATACGCTGCCAGACGGCGATGTGCCGCGTGCCGCGCTGCTCGGTGTCGTAACCACTCTGCGCAGTGGTCAATGGCTTGCGCCAGAGTATGACGAGGGCCTTGCCCGCGTACGCCGCGGAGAGAGCAGCTGCCGCCAAACCCACGATGTACAGGGCCGGGCTGGATTCGAGCGCTCCGGCAAGAAGTTCTTCCTTGGTCGCCCACAGCGAGAGCGGTGCGATACCGGCCAGGGACAGGACGCCGACCGCGAACAGCACGCCGACGAGCGGCCAGCGGCGTGCGGCACCCCGAAGGGCCGGCAGTTGCTTTGTACCCAGAGCTGAAAGCCAGGCACCGGCCGCGAGGAATAGGAGCGCTTTGGTCGCAGCGTGCGCCATGAGATGGGCCGTTCCCCCCGCCACCGAACCGACACCGGCCGCGAGCATGACAAAACCCAGCTGTGCTGCAGTGGATGCCGCCAAGAGTTGCTTGAGGTCGCGTTGGGCCACGGCTACCGCCCCCAGCAGCAGGGCGGTCACCGCTCCCACCCACGCGGCCGTAGTCGCAGCCCATTCGGTGATCGCCAGCAGCGGGGCCAGCCGCAGAAGGAGATAACCACCCATGGCTACCATCGCCGCGGAATGCAGGAGGGCACTGACCGGGCTCGGGCCTTCCATCGCACGCGAGAGCCAGAAGCTGAAGGGCAGTTGGGCGGCCTTTCCGAACGCGGCCATCAGGATCCCCGCGGCGATGACGTCGCGCCACGGAGAGGGCGCCTCGGCCAGTTGGGCCAGCCCCAGCCCCGCACCGCCAGCCAGGGCTGCTCCTGCTGCAATGTACAGTCCAAGATCGCCCACCCGGGTCGTGATGAACGCCGTCAGCCCGGCTGAGACGCGATTGTCGTCCCGCCAGCGGAAGCCGATCAGCGCGTATGACATGGCACCCATGATTTCCCAGGCGAACAGGAGGGCGGGCAGTGTCGTGGCGGTCGCCGTCACGACGACGGCCGCCGCAAAGATGAGCATCAGACCATGAAAGCGCGCCGACGACTGCGTTCCCTCGGCGGCGGCGAAAACCAGAACGACGAGGGTGACGACGGTGACCATCGGCACGATCAGCGCGGACAGCCCATCGACCGCGAGGCCGAACGGGGCACCGGCGAGGAACGGAACGTCGATGGCCGGACGGGTGAACGCGACGACGAAGGCCGCCGCCACCATTGCAGCCGCGGTGCCGAGCGATACAGGAGCGGCCATCCGGTTCAAGCGCGGGCCGGTCAGGCACAGCGCCACTCCCACGAGTGAGGGAAGGCCGATGAGGAGCCACAGCGCCACCTCGCCGAGCGGGCCGAATCCCAGTGTGGAGGCGCTCACTGGGAGAGGTCCGTCGCCGTGTCGGTCATATCGGATCCCCGGGACCGGTGAAGCAGAGTGGCGATGGCGAAGCCCATCGTCATTTCGACCGTCATCGCCGCGATCACCACCAGCAGCAGCACCTGACCGTCGGCATTCGGCGCGAGAAACCACCAGAATGCCGTCACCGCCAGAATGACGCCATTGAGCATGAGTTCCAGCCCCATCATGACCATGACGACCACCTGCTGGGAGAGAGCACCGTAGAGGCCGACACAGAAGAGACCTGCGGCGACGACCAAGACAAGCTGCAATGTCATCGCGACAACCCTCCCTGCTGTGGGTCGTCTGGGGTCGAGCGGCGTAGGGCGTCGCCCCACCGGTCGTAGCGGCCGCGCGGGTTCGCCAGCACCAGGGCGGCAACGATCGTGGCGAACAGGATCGGGCTCACGGTAAGCATCACCAGCATTTTCGATCCCATGATCGCCTCCCCCAGGGATACGGTGAGATCGACTGCCGGCGAACCGGTGCGTTCGGGCCAGGGGATCAGCAGGGCGCATCCGGCCAGCAGCAGGAATGCCCCCACCGCGAGGATCGCCGACCACCGCTTGTTGTGCACCATGCTCATCGGCATCAGGGCCGGGTTCATACCCATGAACATGATCATGTAAATCGCCATGATGGCCATCTCCATCACCATCATGAGAATCGTGATCACACCGATGTAGTCCAGGTCGAACATCAGGAGCATCACACCAACGGCCACGAAGGAGATGGCCAGGGCGTAGGTGGCCCGAGCCATCGAATCAACGCGAAAAACAGCAACACCTGAGGCGAGGGCAATGGCTGCGACCGCGGAGAAAATAATGATCGACAGCATCCTCAACCCTTCACGGCGACGACGACGGAGACAAAGAGTGTCTGCAGGAGAACGATGGGCAGTCCGACGACCCAGGCGACTTCGGCGAGGCGATCGGGTCGAACGATTGGTATTCGGTGCGACACGACGATGAATGTCGCGAGCAAAAGCAGCGTTTTCAGGATCGTCCACAGCCAGTCCGGCAGCAGCGGCCCGGCTCCTCCACCGAGAAAGAGGGCAACAGCGAAGGCTGCTCCTGTGGTCAGCAGGGCATAGCGTCCGGCGAGGATCAGCAGCCGGTCCACGCCGGAGACCTCGGTGAGGATGCCGCCGGCGATGTCGGCACCTGCGGCGGTGGCAAACGGGCCCCAGCTGGAGAAGGCGACCACGCTCATACAGAACACCAGGAAGGCGACCGGCATCCAAACGACAAACCACAGTTCGCGCTGAGCGTCGACTACATCGCTCACGCGCAGACTGTGCGCGGCGACGACGGGGGTGACGAGCGCGAACATCAGGGGCAACTCGTAGGAGACCGCCTGGGCAAGGAACCGGTATCCTCCGGCGAGTGAATGAGCGCTGTTCGCACCCCATCCGATCAGCCACACGACTGCCCACACCATGACGTCCAGGGCATTGAACCAGACCACCCCGACGGGGATGTCGGCCAGAACCCACGCGCCAACGGGGATCACCGCCGTCTTCAGCAATGCGACGACGACGAGACCGGCACAGCCTATGCGCCACAGGAGCACGTCGGCCGCGACAGTGGTGCGCCGTCGCTGGCGCATCAGGCGAGCGATTTCGAGTATCGGGCTGGCCATCCCCGACTGCACGGACCGACCCTGAGCGTGGGCAACGACGATTCCGTTGAGTGCAGCTCCCGCCAGGGCGACGAGTCCGAGCGCGATCGGCGCGAGCAGCACCCAGATCGGGTTCACCGCAGCGATACCCGTCACGAGAGCGGCTCCGGGGCGTAAGCAATCTTCGCCGTGTCGATGGCGAGGCCGGCAACGATGAGCCGGGCTGACGCGATGTCCGTTCCCGTGATCAGCCCGGGAAGCGCGGCCAGGTTGCTGTGCTGAGCTGCCGCAAACTCAGGTGATTCGTAGGCATCCGGAGCGCCCCGGGCAATGCGCACTGCCTCATCGAGCCATTCAATCAAGCGGTCTCGGACGGACACGGCATCGGCTCGGCTCCCGCCGTCGTGCGGGGCGTCGAATCCAGGCGCGACCACGATCCCTTTCAACGTCCAGCGAAGAAGTCGCGAACGCTTAATTCGCCGACCCAGCTGTTCCAGCGCCGCAGCGAGATCGACCAGAGCCGCTCCCGACACCGCATTGTCGCGAATCCGTCCAGCACGGCCTGCGGCAGAGGACCATCCGGCAAGGGCAAGCACCTGCACCGCGGCATCGGAATGTCGAACGACCGCGCGCCGTCCTTGTTCATGCGTTGATCGACGGATACTGCTGCTGCCCATCCCGCCGCCATCGTTTGCTTGGCGCGCTGCCGGCAAGACCTCCGCGCCAGCGCTCACGATTACGTCACCCTGCAGCACACAGCGCACGACGAGTCCCGCTGGCCAGTGAGGGAGGACAGGGCCAAGGGGCACGTTCAACACGTCCATCTCCAAGCCGTCGCGATCCGATCCGCCGCTTGCCAAGGCAATCCCACCCGGCATGGGCATATCCATGTCCATGTCCATGTCGGCGTCGGCGTCGGCGTCGGCGTCGGCGTCCGGCTCCGCCGGTTGGTGGCCCCTACTGTGGCCCTCCTCGTGGGCGGTCCCGTGAGCCTCGTGGGCAGACGACTGTATGTGCTGCATCGCACTCCCCTCTTCCCCCGGCTGGCGCGAGCGCGTTCGTGCATCACGCCGTTGCCGAGCCTCGTCGAGGAGTTCGGTCGCCAACTGCTCCAACGTAGAAACAACCCCGCCCTCAGTGAGCACGGTTGCTCGAGCCCGTGGGCCGGGAAGCTGCGCCCAGACGCCTTCGCACACTGCGGCAAGTTCTTGCCCCGGCGCTCCGCACACCAACAGAATGTCGGCATCCGCCGGGGACAGGGCAGCAACCCAACCCGAACGCGCAAGCTCCGCCTCCACTCGCATTCGGGTTTCGCTCCACCCCGGTACTTCAACCACGAGAACGTGACTTCCCTGCACCGCCCGGCGCGCCATGCTCTCTCTCAGACCCACCGGAGCGCCCCCTCTCGCCACGCCCAGACGACGCCAGCCAAGAGCACGCCGAGGAAAACGAACATCTCCACGACGGCACCGATGCCGTCCTTCGCAACGACCAGCGCCCACGGGTACATGAAGAGCATCTCCACGTCGAACGCCAGAAAAAGCAGGGTTAGCGGATACCACCTGACGTGGTACCGCGAAAGTGCGTGTTCTTCCGGCACCCAGCCGCAGAGGAAGGGAAGACTCTCCACCGGTTCGGCTGCGATGGCGGTATACCGCGCCACGAAATAGAGACCGCCGACTGCGAGCAACGCAACTGCCAGCAGGATGGCAATACCGAAATACGCAGACACGCTCCCTCTTTCCCAACACTATCGAACTGCTGAAATTTGTCAGATGCTGCCACAACCTAGTACGAGCACCAGTTTCCTGCTCCCCTCGGTAGACGTTGAAGGACTAGATCGACACGGCCCGATTGCCTCAATGTGGGCGAGACCGGTTCCTCTAAGAAGCCTCGAGAGGGAACTTGGCCTGTTGGGGTGTCCTCGTTCGGCCTGCTCACCTTCGCTATCTTTGCGGGGACTGTCCTGAAATGGGCTCAGGAGGACTTCGAAACCCTCGGCCAGCGGGTTCGGTTTGACCTCCATCGTATGGGAGAAGTCGCCATCTTTGCCTTTTCGGTCATCGTGCCGCAGAACACTCCCATCGCCACCCGAGCCGTGAGTTTGATCCGAGAAGATCCGAAATATACCCGGCTGGGTATTCTGGACGTAGGGTGGAAGCAGCACCGCGGACGCACCGGGCACTACTCAGCAGATATGGAGCTTCAGGATGATGTGGGGCCTGTCGCAAACACCCCGTCTATCGCTTAATCAACGAAACAATCATTGGAGATCATATGACTTACGCACACACCGTCACAGTCGCCCTGCCTTACGAAGAAGCGGTACAACGAACTCGAGAATTATTGGCTGAGCAGGGCTTCGGAGTGCTCTCCGAAATCAATATTCGATCCACGTTTGAAGCCAAATTGGGGGTCGAAAGCGCTCAGGCCCTCGGCGACTACGTCATTCTCGGCGTCTGCAATCCCGAGCTGGCTCAACAGGCCCTCACCGCTGAACCGGACCTGGGCCTACTGCTCCCGTGCAATGTTGTCATTCGACGTGCCCCCGATGCCACCGTGACCGTGGTCCAAACAATTGACCCGCAGACAATGGTGCAGCTCAGCGATTCCTCGGCGGTTCAAGAGGTTGCCACCGACGCTGATACTCGCCTGCTCGCAGCGTTGAAGAACCTCGAGGCCGACGCGCAGAGCGTGACGAGGATTTGAAATCGGCACAGGAACTCTGCGAGATCCAGGGCCGCTGACAGCACGGATCAGCGGCCGGAAAGGGTGGCCTGAACCGATCGATCGGGGCGCGCCTTCGGGCCCGCCCTTCCCCCGGCGAGCCGGGATAACCATCCTGGCTAGGTGATCGTTATCTGCGTGTACATGCCGGCGGCGTAATGACCCGGGAGATTGCAGACTAATTCGTATCGACCGGGTGCCAAGGGAACCGTCACCCAGCCCGACGCACCAGGCAGAATTCCCTCGCCGGAGCCCTCCCCGCAGGTGCTTGACGCTTCGCCGAGGCTGCCCGCCTCGTCGACCTGTGCGTCACCATCCTGTGCGCGAGTACCGGCAAGCTGGGTGTCCGGAAGAGCAAGGACAACCATTTCGTGGTTCACGCTGCCATCGTTGGTCACGAAGAAGGACACCGTGCCATGGCTCGCCGTGGCACGGTCCGTCGTTAATCGCATCGCTCCCCCGTACGGCATCCCATCAGATCCGCCTATCATCGGCCCACCCATGTTCGCGAGAGCGACGTTGATGACCTCCCCGGAAAGACTCGGTGCCGTGCACGAGGACCCGGAGCGAAACCCGACGCCACCCGGACCCATCCCACCGCCCAGAGCTCCCACTGCGACAACTGACAAGCCAGTCAGTAGCAGCGTCGCCCCGATCCCTAGAGCAACCTGCGCCCGCGAAAAGACGCCAGTCATTCCGTGCGCCTCAGCACGTCCCGACGAGCAGTGTATTCATCCGCATCGATTTCTCCGCGAGCGAATCGTTCATCGAGAATGTGCTCAGCACTACCGAGCGACGGGTGACGCGACGCAGCTGGCCCGTCATCGGGGTGTCTGCGCCGAAGCAAAAGCAGCACAACCGTGACCACAGCGCCCCAAAAAAACAACATCATCAGCACCATGGCAATCCAGGAGCCCACACCCCATCCAGCTCCGTACCATCCGTTTAACATGATTTGTCCTTCCCCACCTCGCTGGGTGTTGTGCGACTACCGACACCTGCGGCACTCGAGAAACCGGCCAAGCCTTCTTACTTTGCAAACGGTTCGCTGAAACCAGTCTGAGACATGAGCTTCCTGGCCTACAGGGCCGAAGGTCCCGAGCTTGCACTCATCGCTGACGGAAGAACAATCATCGACGACCCAGTCGTTGCCTGGCGACGACAGGCGAACCAGTCGGAGGACGCGACGGTCAGTCAGTCGGTCGAGCCGCATTCCCCCGTACGAACACATCGCTGACAGTTTGTACGCGGGACATCCCTGACACTCTTTTTTGAATGAGAGTGATGAGTGTGAACAAGCGTTGGCTTGAAATCCTGTTGACCCCGCAACGCGATGGAATCAGCGTCGCCGCGGTCTGTCGCCGGTATGGGATATCCCGGCAGTCGTTTTACGAATACCGGCGACGGTTGTGGTCCGAGGGGCCCCTGCGCTGCAGCCGAGGTCGACGAGGCCGATAACGTCACCGTTCCGGACGGCGTCGGAGATTGAATCGTTGATCGCGAAGCTGCGTGTGGATAATCCGCGGTGGGGTGCGCGGACCCTGCACCCGAAACTGGTGCAGGCGGGTCCTGCCCGCCCGTCGGTCGTGTCCACGATCCACCGCGTGTTGCAACGGCACGGTCTCGTCGTTGCGCAGCAGCACCGGGCGCCCAAGGAGTGGAGGCGATTCGAGCGACATGCTCCGAACGATCTGTGGCAGATCGATGGCACGATGGTGGCCTTGGCCGACGGGTCGCAGGCGTGGATCGTCGATCTGCTCGATAACCATGCCCGGTACGCGATCGGCGCGACCGCCGTCCGGCGCTTCACGGTGCCTCCTGAGAACTTTTCAGGCTCGAATTGACCCAGGGCCAATTCGGCACGGCATTGTGGGTCCGGTCTAGAACTCGCCGGTAACGCGCAGGTGAGCAACACCCACAATCCGTTCCCAGTGCTGCGCCGCTGGCACCGGATGATTGTTCCCGCAGCCTCGCTGCGTTCAGGTTCTCGTCACCGGGGGTTCATATCGGGCGACTTATCCTGCCTGTGGGCTGGAACCTGGCCCCCAAAAGGAGGACACGATGAAGTACACCAAGATCGGCGTGACCACGGCAGTGAGCCTGGGCCTGGTCGTTCTCGCCGCGACACTCCCCGCGGCAGCGAAATCGAATGAACACGATTCCGGTGTCGCGGCGAACTCTGCTTTCGGCATCCAGAACAATGTTCTCGCCGCCGGTCTCGAGCAGAGTCCCGTGGCCTACGGCCAACTGCCGCTGACCAACCCGAACGGCGGAATCTCGCATTACGGTTACAACACCTCCAACGGCGGTCCGCTGACCCAGGCCACGAACGAGGCCTTCAAAACCGAGCCTGACAAGAACGTCTACCTCACCTTCGCCGGCACGAACTATCTCTTTCAGGGCCACGAGGGTGGACCGCAGGGGTACGTCACTCGCATCAACCTGGACGAACCAGACCTGACCAAGCGGGTCACCCTCATCGCGGACACCCGCTCCGACGGTGCCGCTGTCCCCACGTTCGACGGCATCACCTGGGATCCGTTCACGCACCAGCTCCTGCTGGCCGCCGAGGCGGCTGCACCGAAGGGAGGCGTCTTCGGCATCACGCTCGACGACAACGGCGACCCGGTTGACGGAACTATCGTGCCCCTTCCGGCGCTCGGTTCTGGTGGCTATGAAGGCATCCAGAACGACTCGGCGGGCAACGTCTGGCTGGTCGAGGACATCGGAGGCGCTAAGACCGCCGGCGGCAAGGCGCCCAACAGCTACGTTTACCGGTTTACCCCGACCGCGCCGGGCGACCTGTCGACCGGCACGCTGCAGGCCCTGCAGGTGAGCCGCACCGACGGCACCGCGGTCACGGCACAGCAGCTCGCCGACAACCCGTCCGACCAGTTCGTCACCGACCTCCACACCTATGGCGCCTCGTTCAAAACGACCTGGGTCACGGTCACCCTCGGTGCCGACAACGGTTCGACCGCCGCCGCCGCCGAAGCCGGTGCCACCCCGTTCAAGCGCCCCGAGAACGGCGTCTTCCGTCCGGGTACCGATTTCGGGGAGTTCTATTTCACCGAGACCGGTGACACCAACAAGGAGAGCACCCTCCCCGGTGCGTTCGGCGGCGTGTTCCGCCTGAGCCAGTCGTCCCCGACCGCGTCAACCGGCACACTCTCCCCCGTTTTCCTCGGCGACCTGGAACACACGGGCCTGGACAACATTCAATTCGCGACCAAGGACAAGCTGCTCGTGGTGGAAGATGCCGGGGACTCGTTGCACGCTCAGCGCGACGCCCTCGACTCCGGCTACCTGCTGAATCTCTCCAAGAACAGCAAGAAGGCTCCGGAGGCCGTGCGCTGGCTGGCCGAAGGTCGCGATGCATCCGCGACTTACGACCACACCACGAGCCCCGGCTACAACGACGGTGACAACGAAATCACGGGCATCCACGTCTCCAACGGCGACCCGACGACTGCCGGGATCCTAGGCGCCCAGCTCCCGCAGTTCATGACCGGCGACTGGCGCGCGTTCTGGACCCAGCAGCACGGCGACAATGTGACGTGGGAGCTGCACACCGCGGCCGCTGCGAATTCGCACGGCGACGACCGGGACTAACCCGCCACGCCCCTCGAGCAGAACAGTGCCCGGTCGCTGTCAGCGACCGGGCACCGTTCTGCTCGAGGGGCGATCAGCCGATCAGCGCCTGCACGGCCACGTAGACCGCGATGACCAGTACCAGAAAAGCGAAACTCCCACTCCACGAGGGTGCGGGGTGAGACTTGCAACATGTCGGCAACCTGCTGCCCGGTCATGATTCATGCGTCGTCATCGGTCATGGCTTTGAGGTGCGACGCGCCATTCCCCCGTGTACGCAGCGACGCGTAGTGGCCCGGGCTAATCGCCATCGCTGTCGCGAAAAAAGGTACCTGGGAGTCGTTTTTGGCACCCAAAGTGGCACTCTGGGCCGCGAACGGTATGTCTGGAAACAAAAAACCCCCGGTCTCCGCGCAAAACTCAGGGGCTAGTGCTGGGGTACCTGGACTCGAACCAAGAACAAATGATTCAAAATCAGCGTGGTCATTTGACCCGCTCAAACCCGCTTCTACAATAGAAAGTCCAGTGAATCACTGGGGTCTGCGGGTGTCTGAGGGTGACGGATACGCAATGATCCCTTTCCAACCCCTAGGCGCGAGCCGGGTTTCTGTTGGCTTTATGATGACCTTTTGAGGGCGAACCCTCCTGAGCCCTCGGGAGCAACGGAGGCTTTTACGCTCTCGGCCGCATGCACAGCTTCGCGGCGCTGCGCCAGAATCGATCGTAAGCGGGCGAGCAATTCCCACCCGGGCGGTGTACCGGTGGGTTGGGGAGTTATCCGGTCGATTTTGGGCACAAAGAAGCCGCCACGCGTTCCCCAGGATCGATCCTAAGAGCGTGACGGCATTCTCGATGGCGCCTAGTAGGTCACATATTCGACCCAAAAGTCCGTAAGCGGCAGTTTTCCGTCCACCACCCACGAGCTAAAAGCGAATCGAGCCTCGCCGACAGTGAGCACCTGCCGGCTGCGGCAGGTCACGGAGTGCTCGGTGCCAGTGATCGTGACGCGAGTATCGCCGCCCGTGTAACCACCCGGCCGGCCAACGATCCCCATGGTGTTCGTATCCCTCTCTACGTTCCCGAGCTCTACAAGGTAACCGACCTCTGGCGTGCCGCACACCTGCATCCACCGCTCGCTTCGCACATCGCCGAGGACTACGAACGGAAAATCCCCCTCCCGGCAATCAACGACTCCGATCAAATCCATCGCGAATGCCACAGACCAGCACGGCACTCTCTCTGCCGTGTGCGGACCTTGCCACCACAGCTCAGGCTCGAACTCGAGCTGGGTGTCCAGCATCCGAGCCAAGTCGTGGTCGAACTGCGCGTCGAGGTGGGCGAGCGGATCTGCGGTCGGCGTGATGGTCATACGTGCACCATGCGCGGCACCAACCGGCAATTTTTGGGCGCGCCAAAGCCAACCACCCCGAGCACGGCCCCGACGTCAGCGCCGCAGCTCCGGGAACCTCGATTCCCAAATTTCCCTCACCCGCCCCGGCAAAATCAGCTCCGGCCACATCCTGATCAGTAACTCCCGATTAAGCAGCGTCTCGAGGTCCTCATCACCGGTACTCTCACGGAGGACTGATGCGTACCATTCACACACCTGCCGCGGATCGTCGAGACGGACCGGGCGACGAGTCGACCATTGAATATGGAGTACGGGTTCGACTGTGCCGGTGGACGGGCCGCGGAGGCTTTCCAAATTATTAACTACCCAGATGGAGCGCGTGCTCCAAAACGAAGGACGACCGTTTGGTGGGACGGGGTGCGTGCGGTCGTAGGTTGGCCTAATCCTCATGATGACGACATCATGCGCGGCAGGGTCGCCGCGCATGATGTCAGCGGCAGCTTTAGGGAGGTGATGTGAATACCGATCACACCTGAAGAGCGCGTCTGGGACGTTGCCCAGGCCGTGCGCAGCGCCGAGCTTGAAGGCCTCGCCGTATCACCCCGCCTCCCTGCTGGACGCGGAACTTTATGTGTCAGGAGAGATCAGCTCGGAGGAGCTTCTGCGACGGGTCAAGGCCCGCTACAACATTGCCTGAGTCTGGGGATCAAAGGCCGAACCTGCCGCGCATGTAATAGGCATGACCCACGATGGAAGCGAACTCAGCCTGTACCGTATCGACATTCTCGGCGGTGAACCGATTTTCTACGCCCAGCACAAGATCAATCGCCGCGCGATGGTCAGTACAGGCGAAAACGTCGAATATAAGATTTGTTCGGGCGTGAAATTTGAGATTTCTGAGCTTGCTCAGGTCAATTATGCTGATGAGACCGGGTTTACTAGCGCCGGAATTGTGACCGCTGTCACGCTCATACCTGACGCTCGGTTTGGATACTCGGCCACGAACCAGCGCACACTGTAACCATGGCGGTCATACCACGCGCCACGTTTGGCGTGTCATGATCTCCGAGACCGTCATCTGGGGCGGCTCGCATGTTGGTGAGTACATCGTGCAAGCTGACCGGCAGTTTCGCGTGCAGATCATGCCTGGTCGGATGATCCGTGCTTGGCCAGAGCCTCAGGTTCACCCACTTCCTGCCTGGGCTGGGCACTGGATCGGCGGAATGCGTCGGGTCGTCATCGATGAACGGTGGATCCTGGTGGCTGAAGTTGGCAATACCCATGTCCGCGTCGACCTCGGCATTGTCAGTCATATCGAAGCGGTCGAGCTCTGGATTGACGGCCCGGTTACCAGGGCCAGCCCACCAGGTCGCTATGAGATTTACACGCACGCTGAAAAAGTGGTGGTACTCATCGGCGATCACAGCTGCCGAGCTGCGCACCGTCAGCTGATCGACGGCCTCGGCTCCAGGTACTGGGGCGACTGCCGGATGCACGATGTTGACGGCGACTTCGTGTTCCATCGTTCCTATCGTGGAAGTCTCGGGTGGAACGCCAGCGTCGAGCTAAAAGAAGACACCGGCTTCACGACCGCTGAAGTTTTTCGTATCGAGTGGCGTGCACACGAATGCCGCAGCAGATAACGTCCAGGTCGGTCTTCGAGCCGAACATCGGGATGCACAACAGAGCCCGGCATCCTTGTGTGGGTGCCGGGCTTTGCCGTCCGATTCGACCAACTCACCGACCGCCGCGCATGATGCTTGAGATCAGGAGGTGTGACCATGAACGACGTCGAGTACCAGCTAGGTCAGCTGGTGGCATGCATGCGAGCCATCGGGCATCCGATCGACGACGACGCGATCGACCGCTGCCGGCGAATCCTCACCGGTGAGCTCAGTGAAGAGGACGCGGCGGCTGAAATCTGGGCGAAGTACGAGGAGAACTAGCGCCTGCGAGGGTTTCCGGGCAACGTGACGGCCAACGTCTTCAGGTCCAATAGCGCCAGGTTCCCAGCGCTGTTCTCGCAATCCAAGGAGACCACCCGCTGCCCAGTAGGCAGCGTCACGGAATCTTGGACGTGGAAATGACCGTGGAGCAGCAGGTCGGGCCGCACACCGGCGAAAGCCCGCTCCAAGCGCCCCTCACCGCTACGGGCATACTCGCGCATCTCGTCACCGTACGGGAACGCCGCGTCCTCCCGAATACGGCGGACCGCCTCCGTTCCGGTCATCGGGGCGTCATGCGTGATCATGATCTCAGCGTGACCGCCCCCGACAACCCGGTCGACGTCGTCCTCTGTAATGATCTCGGTGGGCCACCACGTTTTCATCGGGGTTCGGTAGTGCACGTCGACGGACGGTGCGCCACCCAGGGAAACAAAGCTCCGGCCGGCATGCTCCCACCTGTAGCCTCTGGGGAGCATCCACAGATGAGGTTCTAGTCTGATCGGCCGGCCGGGATCTTCCGCAAAAAGCTCATCTAGCGCAGCCCAATTCTCATGATTTCCGGGCGTACAGAAAAGGTTGATGTCAGCTGCGGCCAGCCAGTATTCAAGGCTGGCCCTAAGCATTGTGCCTTTCGGCTCGCCCCAGAACCCGAGGTCGCCCACGTGGTAGATGGTCCGCACGCCGGCTCGACGTAGGAACGGAACGGCAGTTTGAATCCAGCCGACATTTGAATGCCAGTCCCCCGCGATCGCCACGGTCGTGTCGCCGACGGCGACGCTAATACGGGTTAGATCGTTAGTGGTATCCATACCTACAGCATGCGCGGCACGCCCGGTCAGAGTGGCGGGCCGGAGACCGAGACGGTGTGGTTGGGTGGGGTGCATGGGTGCGGCGAGCACAAACCAGTCAGTGCCGACAAGAGTCGTCGTTTCAGACTGTGTCGTAGGGTGCGAGCACTTCGTATTCACGCTTGAGCTCTAGCAGCTGGGAATTTAGCCGCCGTCTTTCAGATGGAGCATCGGCTATCGATGTTTGAGTCTCCTGCTCATCAATGTATGCCTCAATTGTTAGATCAATTTCAGCTTGAAGGCCGAGCAAGTTTTCCGTCAACCTATCCTGTTCGGCGAGATCGTCAACACTGTCTAGTGCGTCGCCCAACCTCGCTTTGGATCTGTCTAGGGAGCGTAGCTCCTCCTCGATCTGCGCCATGCGCGAAACGCTCGATACCAGGCCCATTCTCGGTGAGTCAAGTAGAGCAAGCCGAGAATTTGTTTCGCGAATTTGAGAGCGAATACGCGCCGCGGTGACGCTCCATTTTGCGAGGTCGTGCAGGCGCTCAGACTCGTGCTGCGCCGAGATGCTTTCAACTTCGTCATACGTTGATTGGCTGATGTGGGCATTCAACTCGTCTTGGGCACGGGCCAGAAACTGCTGCGGCGAATAGAAGTGAACCTGGTGCCCTGTTTGATTCTTGAACTCGTGTATCAGTTCCGGTTGAGGACCGATTGTCTTTCCATGTTCTTGACGCCACCAGTCCTCTTTACCATCGTCGGTAATGAAGAGGACATCCTGCTCATTACTCTTTGCGTGTTCCATCAACTGCATCCAGAGGACAAGGTCGCCATACTTTTGCGGTTCGGGCTTGTTCGAGTCTTTATATCCCGGAGGCACCTTCGACTGATAGCGCTTCGCCCCATCCTCAAAAAGCTTCTTCATGCGGCCTTCCTCAAACGGCTCTCCCACCCGACCGTCGAAAAGCGAGGTCACCAGAATCGCTGTCATGTCTTCGTCCATATTCTGAGGGACGCGAGGGTGTGCCTCCTTCGCCGCGATAACCATCGCGATCAGGTCGTTGGACATGACCTGATGGTGGGAAATGAGCTTCGCAATGTCAATGGACTCGTTCTTGCGGAATTGGCCCATGTCCCCAGCGAAGGCATCCCGAGCGCTCGAAAGCTTCTTCAATACTGAGTCGAAGGCCGACAATTGCTCGTCAATCACCGATAAGCGATTCTTGTGGAACTCGAGGGCAACCTGGTGAGGAATCCATAGTCGGTCGCTAAGAGTCTGCAGGACGGCGGCGAACTCCGTTCTGGATGCCACGGAGTAGCGGTACATATTTAGGAGGACGTTCGTGTCGACCACGATGGCGGCGCGTGCCCAAAGATGCTTGAACTCCGCACCCGTCGGCGGGTAAAAATAACCGAGAATATTTCGCAATACAACCCCATTTTTTGCATCCCCAGCCGGCTCACTCCGACCATAAGGACCACCGTAGCAATAGACCGATTCCAAGGTCCTCGCGATGAGTCGGAATCATGGAACTTTTGAACGGGTTTCAGCACGAGGACTTGCACTCTCGATGGAGGACTTACTCCGCCGGCCCGTGGCCCTAGCGTTCAAGTGTGAGACGAGCCACCATCGACAAGTTCATTCCGAGACGACGGCCCGCTAGCGCTAGGGATCTCAGTTCCAACTAATCGTGTGAACTGCCTCGAATGCTTCGAGGATCGCGATGTCCGGGCGCAGCGCTCGTAGGCGATTTGAAACAACCAACGGCGACGACATGACGCCGTTTCAGTGAAGGTTGAGCGTCCGCACTTTCAATTCGTCGGAGTGGGCGATCCAATCCAACCTGCGCAGATCGACGGGGTTGCGAGACCGGTCAATCGGGCCAGTTGCGGGACGTTGAGCCACGGCACGTTGGGCGTGCCGGGGAGCTGGGCGGGTAGTTGGACGGGCGTCTGGACCGGGCAAAGTGGGGGTTTGAGGGCGGCCGATCGGGTGCCGTTTGCTCGGTACGCTCAACATGCCAGGGTCAAATCCCTGGTTCATCGTGTTTATACGAACGAACGCATTCGGAGCCAGAAATGCACCTTGATCCAACGGACGACGGAACATTCCTGTTCCCGCGATCCTCCTACCCCGACGCCTCAAGCTTCGTGCGGTTCTGGCAAACAGTAAAAATTTCCGACGGCGTGCTGTCGAACATCACCGTCGGCTACGCCGAACGCATCCGCAAGGAAGCTATCAAGGTCGGAGCCGGGTGGGGTGTCGTATATGACCGAGAGCATGAGGCTGAACTTCACCACCGGATACCGGCCCGTGAGGCTGCCGCAGATAAGGCCAGGCTCGAGGCATATGACGAATTCATAGCCAAATGGCACGTTCATAACCCGAAAAGCATCAAGCCGGCGTTTGCGCGTTCAATCGCACGCGCTGGACAGCTTTTCTACTACAGCGCAGCGTTGAGTGAGCAAGAGCAGATGGAAGTTGTATCGTCGACGATGAATGTCGACGGTGCGGTCATGACGGTTCATGAAATCAACACCCTGTACCAACTCCATGAGATCCGCGCTCACTTCCAAGACCCCGAGGTCACCTCCTCGGAACGTCTCGAAGATCTGCGTATCGAACTGCAGCGGTTGCAGGTCTAGACCGCCCACCGGTGGGCGGCGGCTGGTATGACGAAACCCGGCACGGGATGCGTGCCGGGGTTCTGGGTGGTCGGAGTGATCACCACGCGGGGGTGGGCCGGCGGCTAGCACTCGCAATCGTCATCGTGGGCATGTTGGTCCACGAGCTCTTGAAGGGAGCACGAGCCGCACAAACGGTCCGGGTGACTGGCGTACTCGCCGCACTCACAGATGTAGATGTCCCACGACATCACTCCCCCATACATGCTGCGATCACCGCCGCCTGGGCGGCCCGGTAGAAATCATGCTGGCGAGCGGTTAGAACGCCGGTTCGACCGGCCTCCTGTTCGGCCTCGCCGTAGGCAGTGGTAGCGGTCTGAACGGCTTCCATGAGTTCCGCGGCTGCCAGGAGACGGGCGGCGATTTGAGCTTGGTTCAACATTTCTATACGGTCCTCTAGTTGGTTGTCTTGACGGATTTCGGCGCGGTGGCGCGTGGTCGGGTCCAAGGAGCCGGACGAATACCCTGCGTGATGTCACGGATATACGTCATTGCAAACGTCGGATCGTCGGCTGCTTCCGCTGCGAGGTTAGGATTCTTCACAACCTCGCTTGCGAGACGTAGGAGAACGTACGGGCATTGATACCCGAGGCTTTCACGAGGTTCTGCCGTCGACGTGAACCCCGTAACAGCTTCATAATTCAGGTCCCCGTGCTCGAGCACGAAGACGGTACCCAGTTGGGCTAGACCTTCGCTCAGTTGCAGGACCTCGACGATGGGGAGATGGCTGCGGTCGTCGCTAACCTCTCCTGCCAGCCGCTCGACAGCCTGAATGAGAATGGTCTTGCCGGTTGCGGGCCGCCCGATGAGGATGACGAGTCGGTCCGATGTGCCGTTCACCGCTGCATTGAGCGCGGCGTTGAGCACGGGGTTGTTGGTGAAGGTGTTGATGATCTGTGATCGCATGATTGTCTGAACTTTCTTTTAGTTGAGCTGTTGTTGGATGGTTGTGCTGTTTGGACTGATGGGTGGAGCCGGCCTACTAGGCCGGAATATGCAGGGAGAGCACCAACCTTCGAATTCGACGCCGGTCGCCGCGCAGACGGAGGTCACATGTGCCGAGGGTTTGCCGGTCGTCCCCCCATAGGCCTTCGCCGTAGTGGTTCGTGGCGAACTCGGTGACCTGAGGCTCGCCCCAGGCGTCTTCGGTGAGAACCGCCCAGCCGCAACCGCCATGAATCAGCTCGTTGACGGCCGAGACCCAGATGGCTGCTTTCCGCTCCTCATAGCCGCGGTAATAGCCCGCGTCGCGGATAAGCCGGTGCACGCTGCGGAATAATTTGATCCCGTTAACGACGGTGGTCTCGCTCACGACCGGCTGCTTCCAGTGAGTCCGGCAGCCTCTTCGACGGCGATTCGGTATTCGAGCTTTCCGATCTGCACGAGGACTGGGTAGAGATCCTCTTGGGCATCGTCACGGACAGTTTGAAAAAGTGTGCGCAACCCCTTTAGAGCTGCGAGCTCGACCGCGGCCGATGGTATTAAGTGAGCCATTTGATTTCCTCTACCTGGTGGATTGGTGAGGGGCTATTTCCCCTCTATATAGACGGCGTGCCCCTGGGCCCGAGAAAAGCCGCCTCAAACAGCGAATACTCGAAGTTTCTTTTCGGAGTTCACGATGTTCTTCACTTCGCGCGGGTCGATTCCCTCGATTTCCGCTTCAAGGACCCCCATGTCGTTGGCAGAATTCCCGAGAACCAGACTGACGGTGGCTCGGTAGAGAGCTTCAGGAATCTCGAGACGGGCGGCGACGACCTTGGCATCACGTGCCGCCGCATCGTAGGCGCGGACGGGCGTCGTCGCCGCAGTCGCTCGCTCAACGACATATTCGACGAGCGCGGACGCCTGCTCCGGAGCAAGGCCGACGGTAACAAGGAGCGCGACGACACGGTTCAGCGCGGGCGAGCGAAACGCCGGCTCAACTTCGGCAGAACGTCGGGCTGCTTCGGCCGAAACTTCGTCTTCAGCATTGGTAATCGCTTCGCCACCGTCATCTGCAAAAAGCACGGTCTTCGCGCTGTAGGACCCGTCCGCTGGGACCTCGCCGGTCATCGGGGTGCGGCGGTCGGCATCCCAACTCGTTCGGAGGCGGTCAAGCTTGTTCACATAGCCCAGGCGCTTGCCCAACACCTCGTTGGTGTAACCCCAAGGAGTTTCCGCTTCGAGGAACGCCGGCGAGTTCCAGATTTCCCAGATGTACGAGATTAGGTCGGTGCGCATCATCGTGAGCTCGGTGGCAGCTGCCTGGTCGAGGTCGTACCGGCGGGCAAACGACCCAAACCGTTCGGCGCCCAGCTCGAGCAGTGCCCGGCCACGCCCGCTACGCCAGACCCGGGTGTTCTCGCTGCCCAACGTCGTCTTTGATGACTGCAGGTGTCGGCCATCGAGAATCGCGGAGTGCTCGAAGCTCAGCTCGGCGTCCTCAAGCGCCCTCTTCGCGGCCTTCTCGGCGACCTTCGCATGCGCACGACCCTCAACAGTGGCCGCCGCTTCGACGATGGCGCGCGCCGCGTCAAGCTCCTCGGCGAACGACGGGTCGATACGGCGAGCTGCGATGCTCGCCGCGAGTTCAAAGAACTCGTGGGCTTCGGTACCCAGTGCGTGCGGGTTGGTAACCGAGAATGTGTAGTCCATGACGAAAATGCCTCCTGATCGGGGCAAAATTTGTCGTGTGCGCCTTGCCCTCACTGAAGAGACATGCGGCGATGAGGGGCCGAAAACGGGCCTAAAACCCGCTATTCAGGGGTCGGCGTCAAACCGTTATAAATCTGTTACATTTGGCTTTGGGCGCAGCAAAAGCCCGGCACCACTGGGGGCACCGGGCACGAATCGAGGTTGAGTTCTAGGCCGGCTGCGCCCAACGGCCGAAGCTGACCTTCGCCTTGCCGGTCAGCACCACACCCTCACCCAGGTCAACGGTCATCGCCGTCAGCAGCTTCTCCGCATACTCGGCTGAACGGCCTGTCGGCGAGAGGATGAACGCCTCATCGTGCAGCGGGATGAACAACGCTTCGGAGCCCATCGACTCGGCGATCGCACGGACTGCGACGCCGTAGGCATCACGAGCCGAAGACTGGACCTGCAGATTCGTGGCGATCGCGTGTCGGGTTTTGTAAGTCAGGCCGTCCAGACGTGGCAGCGAACGGCCCCACAAAGTCGTCAACGCTTCGCCACGGCGGCTGCGCTCAGTTTGCTGTGCGCAGAAATCAACGACATCCGGGAAGAGGCGTTTCATCGCGTCGTGCGTTGCGGCGGCCTGGTCGGCTCCGACCGTCTTTGCCAGGGTCGTTTGCTTCTGGCTGTATAGGAACGCAAGAAACTGATTCTTCGCTTTCTTTCGCTCCTGGCCGGAGGCCAGTGCCAAGTCGGTGTAGGGATCACCATCCAGCACGCTGTGCGTGAACGACGGCGAACCGATCAGGCGGGCCAAGACTCGGCCCTCTTGGTTCGAGTGGTCGACCGATACGACGTCGTGGTTCTCCTCGGCCAAGAACAAGAACCGGAGCTCCTTCATCACGCTCATGAGCCCGGGGAGCTGCCCGCTCATGCGGCCGGTGGCCGCAGCGTTCGTCCGCCAGACCGGGTGTACCCGGCCTTCCTGCGTAATCTTCCGGGCGATCCCGTCGAGGATCTGCGCACGCTTCAAAGTGCTGTGAGCTTTGGTATAGCGATCCCAAGCCTCCATATGGATGACCGGCATGTTCGAGACGTCACATTTATCCGGCTGGGACCAGCCGTAGTCGTCGGTACGGGTGTATGCAACGCCAATTCGGTCAAGGAACTGGCTCTTCTTCACATCCGAAACTCGAATGTCAACACCGAGCTCACGCTTGACGGCGTCCAGCTCACGGTGGCGAATCTGACGCTGCTCCTGCATGGCGAACCGATCAATCCGATACCCGCGGCGGGCAACCATCCGCCACATCTGATCTTCGGATTCAACGTTGCGGGCAGCACGCTTGGTGGTTGGTGCAGCAGCACTGTGCGCCCGTATGAGCGAGGCGAGTGCAGCTCCTGGCGCTGGTGCGGCCTTGTGCTTCTGCGGTGCTAGCGCCTGGTCCAGGACCCGGGCATTAGTGATCCGTGGGTTGCCGAGAGCGGCCAGGAACGTGGCGTGCTCGCGGTCCATGATCGCCGCATCCTCGGAGTACACCGACCGGCCGGCAGCGGTCAGCGCGGCGAACAACGCCAGACCTTCGGCAACGCCGGCAGCAGTGAAGATCTGACCGTTGGCACCGTACAGGCGGACGGCGTCGCGGCCAGTGCTGAACCGGATGGCTAGCGGGCCAGCGGTCGCCGCGAGGAACTCTTCGATTGTCACGAGTTACTCACCCTCGGTTTCAGCCGCGGTCGGTGCATACAGCTCCCACTCGACAGCGACGCATTTTACGCTCAGCCCGTTGATGCGGACAACTTTCTGCTTGTGCCCAGAGTCAACAATCGCCACCGGCGCGAACGCAGTGATGATCGCCTGTTCGGTGATCGTGCGGTATCTCGGGTCCGTTCGAAGAATCGCCGCAGCATCCCGCGCCTGAAACGCCAGAAAATCGGCGTTGCCGCCGCGACCGGCGCGATGCACGCCGAGCATCTTCTTTCGCTCATCGGTAACCATCACCACGCCGCCGATCTGGACGTACGTCTGTGCGCCCGCAACCGACGCCCGCAGAGCATCCAGCAGGGGCTCCCAGCTTGGCTTCTCGCTGCTCGCCATGTTCGTCGTGCCGTGAAACAGTGCTGTCTTCCTGACGGCATGGTGTACGTCAAGGACCAAGACCTTCTGCTCCTCGACGGTGATGACATCGAGGTGACGCAGGTATTCGAACCAGACGAGGTTTCCGGCGGTAACGAGGGCCGCCACCTCGCGGACCCGTCGGGAAACCGGCAGATCCTCAAGTAGAGCGATCGCGGCGGCGCGGCAGGCGACCCAACGGGCGCGCCACGCATCCATCCCTTCCTCTTCGACGCGGGAGGCAGCCCAGCGGATGAATGCCGCGAAGGCAACAGCGGGGAGGCCGCTGTCGGCAAGCGTTTCATAAACCTCAGAGTTTCCCGAGCGGAAGATGTTGACGCCGGGTTCGATGACCACCGGGTACATGCGCTCCCGGGAACTATCAAGCTCCTCCGCGTCAGGGATTTGCTCACCGACGAGGATAATCGCCGGGGAGCTCAGGTCGGGCACGCCCTGCTCCCACTCCCCCGTCCGCGAGTTCTTCGCAGATACCGTGTGGCGGGCGCTGCCGCCACCGTAGCCAGCACGAATCAAACGCTCGAGCGCCTTTTCCTGATCTTCATTGCCGTGCGTGGAGGTGCGCTTACGGCTGTCATCAACCGTCATGAACAGTCCGTCGAGGCCGCCGCCCAGGCGTCCAATGTTGGCCACAGAGCCGTCGACGGTAGCCATCGGGTCCCCTGACGGTGCGTAAGCGGGCGAGAGATGAGCAGTCAGCCCCTGAACCATCGTGGTTTTGCCACAGCCGTGAAGGCCAGCAACGAACGTCACTGCTCCTACGCCCATGCCCGCTGCGCTCCAGATGACCGGCCCCCACATGCCGGCCCAAAGGTTCGGGTCAGTCAGCTCCGCGGCTATGTCCACGGTGTTTGCCGCTGCAGCTCGTTCGTCGGCCAGGGCCAAGTCTGAAACGTCGGAGAGTGAAATGTTGCTGTAAGCATCCGCGAGCTGGGAATGTGCGCGATTGGTAAGGCCCTGTGAGGTCATGAAGCCGGCGGTGGTGAGGAAGCCCCATGTGCCGTCAATCTGTTTCCATCCGGTGCGCTTGAGGATCGGGCTCTCGATCACTTCGTCGGCCCGGTGAGCGCGGACTGACGCGTCAATAGCTTTCCCGATCCAGGGTTCGGTTGCCAAGACGATGGAAGTGCCCTGAGGTATGCGGTTCAGCCACTTGCGAGGGTTGGAGAGGTCAGCGTCACGAACTCCGGGTACCGGGTATGCCTGGCACCCGGCAGCAGTCATCACCGAGATTTCCAGATCGTGCGTGTACTCGGCATTGATCCCGCGGGGGTCGCGCAGGTCGTCGACGACCGAGTGAGTGCGAAGGCGACGTGCCGCCGCTTCCATGATCACGAGGGGCGGGGCGTCACTGCGTACAACCGAGGTGCGGCCTAGCTCAGTGTCTACCGTTGGAGCGATGCTAGCCGGGGCTACCTTCGGGGCAACGACGGCGCGAGGGCGAGCACCGAGCGAGTCGGCCGCTTCAGTGATGCAGTTGGTGAGGTAGGCCATACGCTCTTCCTGCGGCAGTGAGATAAGCATGATGTCGAGCGTGAATGAACCAAGTTTTACGAAGCCGACAGACTTCGCGCCGGATCGGATCATGTGGGCCGCGAGCCCCTTCGCCTGATCGAAGACCACGGGATCGCTTTCAGTGGCGCCGAGCGCCACGACCACCTTCGTCTTCCCATCACGACGGAGGAGAGCACTTAGGCCGCGGTGAGGTGCTCCGTTGGTCTGGGAGATCCATTCGCCGGGGCTCTGGATGCCGGCGATGACAAGGCCCGAGGCTTCGGATTCGACGGCGAGTTCCCAGCCAGTTGGTCCCGAGACAATCAGGACAGTGTCTACGTGAGGGATGAGCAGCTCATGCTCCGGGGTGATGAGTACCGATGCGGCTGTTGCCAGTTCTATTGATTCCATGTGATCCTCCGAGGACCGGGGCCTCTGCGAGTGGAGGCCTTCACATAGACGGCGCGCGGTACGGCCCGAGAAAGCACGGAAAATCAATGAAAAAAATGAAGGATCACTGTAAATCTGAAATAGCGGACCGAATCTGAAATAAGGATGAAATAGTGGCAGGGGTTTGGATCCCTTTGTTTTACCGGGCCTGAGGCTCTATCTCTCTCTCTTTCACTAAATCAGTTATTTCAATAGAAAGAGATGACCACCCCATAGAAACGTGTGTGTCCCCTCAAAAATGAACACACATGCATTCATATCTCCACACCCGCAGATCGGCTGAAATAGTGAAATAGGCGAAATAGGCCGCGGATCCCAATGAAACACTGGGGTCGCAGGGCGATCGGCTGTTAAAGTAGACCGGGATAGGTGAAATAGGGAGCCTTCGGCGGACTGCATCACGTTGAAGATCACCGTGGGATGTTGTGTGAACATCCCGAGCCCCTGGTGATCGGTCCTGGCGCGCCCCCACGCTGCAGTGGCCGCCTGTATAGGCGGAGGACTGCAACAGCTGCTCATCGTTGCGATACAAAGCGTTAGACGGGCACGTGCGGCTCCCCCGCATGACGGTTGAAACACCGCCAGCCCCTAAGGCGCGAACGACATCGCCGCCGACCGTCAAGACAGTCAACCGACAACCGAAAGCGGCCCGCACCCCCAGGGTACGGACCGCTTCACTTCAACTCCCAGGATTAATCCCGGGCACCTGCTCCCACCGGTCGCACAGGCCACCCGCCCGCTGCCTTCACCCGGGCGCCATAAGCCGTAACAAGCGCCTCGCTCGGCTTCGTCTGATCCCACACGATGGAGTACGACCGCAGGTTCCGACGTCGTCGCACTTCCTCCCAGGCATCGAAGAGCTGGACGTCGAGCTGCTCGTCAGCCAAAGCCCACGCGGCGCGGCCGGCCTTGGTCGAGTAGAAGTCGACGGCCTTCGTTATGTTCACACGCCATTGGTACTGGGCGCGGGAGTACTTCTCGTTTGGCCGGTCACCTCCGTCCGGAATCGGCCCGAAAATTGAACCGGGCGAGAATCTGCTCCTGCAATTTGTAACGCGCGCGGTTCTCGGCGGCTGCGGCCTCTGCTGGCTGTGTGATTGTCATATCGCTGTCCTCTATCGTCCCGGTCGCCTAGGCTGCAACCGCGAAACGACCGCCGAAGAGGCGTGAGAAGCGGCGTACCTGACGAACACGGAACAAGCTCGGCACCTCCCCTTGCGCGAGAACTCGTTCGAATTCGGCGATAGCCGCGGTGATCCGCAGGTACTCCTCGTTCGAGGCCGCTGTCGCTGGCGCGTTGAGGAGCGCCGCCTGATCCAGTTTCAACGTGGCGATGGTCGTAGTGATGGTTTTCATGGTTCGATCCCTTGCATAAGAGGCCACCGGAGGTGGCCTTGTAGTGAGTACGTGTGCGGCCCGCTCCCGAAAAATCGTTCTCGCGTACCCCCAGTTCGGGGGTCATTTTGGTCATTTCGGGCCATTTTCAGGCGATCCAGCCCGTCTTCCGACCAATTTGCCCGGTCCCCGTTTCCGCCGCACACATATAGGGGAGAGGCCAACGAAACGGCCAAACGGGATCGGAACACCAAATGAAAGAACATCCAGAAACACGCGCGTGGCGCTTGATGACCGCGGCCACCTTCGGCCTTCTCGCCGTGGCCCTTGGCGCCGTCTCGATTAGCGGCTTCGCCGGCCTCCACGAGCAGGCAGCAGCCGAAGCGAAAGCAGCAACGATCGCCGAAGCAGCTCCCCCAGCCTCCGTCCTCCAAACCGCGGCCGAAAAATGGGCGACCGATTTCTGGGGCGCTCCGATCGACGCTGAGGCCACGGTCACGGTCACCGTCGCCCCGGTGATCTGCGCGAAAACTTACGTGGAATCCATCTGGCCCGAAGAGAAGACCTCCAGCCGAGCGTGGACCAAGTTCGACGTCGTGATCACCACCGAGCCGAGGGCCGGCACCTCCGCCGTCGTCTATGCCGCCCCCTCAATCTCCCCAGATCTTCTTTGCGACCCAGCCACAGAACCCACCCCCGCCTGGATCCTCGGCCTGATGGACGACATGCACAACGAAAAGGAAAGCAATAAATGAGTAAGAAGAAAGCTATTTCATGGGCTCGGACCGGCCTCGGGCAGCGGCTGCGCAATACGGACGGCGCAATCGACCTGGCCTCGATCATGGCCGGCGTTATCGTCATCGGAGCATTGTCGAGCACTATCACTGCCACCGTCTTTGCCGTTATCCCGTGGTCACAGGATGCAGCAGCCAAGGCAAACCTCGACTCGACGAGAACTGCTGAATCTGTGGCATTCGTCCAGACCGGCGGGTATCTGACCTCGCAGGAGCTCGTGGATCAGGGGTACCTCGAAGGCACTCCTACACTCTCAGCACGTGGCGCGGGAGCCGGTCGTTTTAGTGCGGCAGTCACGCCGGCGCCGAGCGAGAGTTCAGATAACACGGTGAAGACCACTGTGAACGACGAACGCAGCTGTTTCGTTTCGGCCGTCCAATCGGACAGCGGCCGGACATTCTGGACTGAATCGACCGGCACGACAGTCTCCGTAGCGCTCCCGTGGTCTGCCGCGCCAGAAACAACGTGCGTGGATGCGGAGACCGACGAGACAGTGTTTCCGAAGGTCGCCAACGTCGGCATCGAACGTGCACTGTTCACTGCATTCGATGGCACGGAAACCTCCATGTACTCGTACTCCGAGGATGGTGTGACAACCAAGGAGGGCCCCGTCGGCGCGAACTTCGGTGGTTACTCCACCTCGCAGATGTTTAACGGCAGCCTGTTTTTCACCGCTGACGGTCTCGATGGGATCGGCAAGCAAATCTGGGAGTACAACGGCATTGAGTCCAAGATCGTGAAGCAGTTCTCGCCTATCTACAGCGCCGACAGCGTCGAGCAGGCGGAAATGATGGGTGATGACTCCATGCTCATGGACGAGTCGCAGGTTACTCTCCTAGCGGTATTCGAAGACAAGCTGATCATCTCGGCGACGGATGAAGAGCACGGCACCGAGCTGTGGTCTTTTGACGGTGATGTGTTTGAACTGGCAGCGGACGTCAACCCGGGCTCGGCAGGCTCAAACCTGGGAGCCGCAGTCGAATTCAACGGCGCTCTGTATCAGACAGGGTACGCACCTGGCACGGGCGGACTGTTCAAATACGACGGCTCCACGGTCGAAGCGGTAGCTTATGCGGCTTCCGACACGACCAGCTCGGTTTACTCGATCGTGGAGTTCGGCGACCAACTCTACTTCTCTGAAGGCGGCCTGGTACATGTCTACGATGGCACTTCGTTCACAACGATTGAAGGACTGACGACGACGGGTGGGGGCATCCTTACTGTCGTCGACGATCTGCTTTACATCAGCTCCTATGAGGGAACTCATTCGTACTCTGAGACCACAGGACTCATCTTCGTCAGCACCCTCACGACGATAAGCACCGGTTTCAGCATCGACGGCGTCCTCTATGGAACGAGCTCAACTAGCGCGACCGGCAACGAGCTGGCGAAGTATGACGGTTCTGGCTACTCCATGGTCGCGGACATCTACCCGGGCGCGTTGAGCTCAAACCCCGACATTGGCCGGAGCCTCTTCCTTGACGACGAGATCCTCTTCCCGGCGAATGACGGTGTGCATGGAGGAGAACTGTGGTCCTTCGATGGAACAGCGGCAGCCCCGACGTCGGATATCAACATTGGCTCCGGCGATTCCAGCCCAACACCGATTGGGACCTTTCAGTAGCCCTTGAATCTGCTGGAGCCGCCGGCCGGCGTCCTTTAGGGGGCGCCTCGCTCCGGCGGTCCTAGCAGGATCGCCCCTCCCCGCCCCGGACCGCTCACCGTCACGCCCCTTCCTCACCAAACCCCCACCCACATTTTTGCTCATGCCCAGCAGGAGCGAAGCCCGCGCCAGCGGGTGCACCACGACGCAGCACTCAACCACGATTCAAAGGAAACGCTCATCGCTAAACACAACCCAAAACTCACGCCCGTGACCGTCCCAATCCGTCACGCTTCCGGAATGTTGACCGGCCTTCGCTACAAAAACCTGACACCGACGACCGCCCCTGGCGCCCCGTCGGCCGGCCCCAAGCCCGTCGACCCGAGGGTCGCGATCATCGAGCAGGCGAAAGCCGAGTCGCTCGATGACCGCACAGATGGTGAGCTGATCACGATCTTGCAAACCCTCGACGGCAGCCGAAACCCTGTGCACCGTCTCACTGAGGCGTTGGCCTCGGACACGCTCCAGGACCGCTACCCCACCCTCGACCCGATCATGGAAGCGTGGGTCACCAACGGCTCCAAAGGCTCCTACTCCGCAACCCTGATCGCCGCCCTCACCGAACTTCGGACCGTGGTGCCCGAAACCCCGATGACCGCCGCCGAGTTCAAGGAACTGAAAGATCTCGGATACCCGAACCGACGGCGCACCGACAGCCGGGCGAAGGTCGAGGCACTCACGGAGGCATACCGACTCGAACTTCTGCTCGATGCCCGCCATCACTACCTGCCTGAAGGTTGGCCGGCCGACCAAGAATCGTTGAAACTCCGACGCCAGATCTTCGCGCTCCGCGAGCCGCACGACGAGATCGGCTGGGAGGCCCAGAGCAAGCCGGTGTATCGAGCCGACCGCGCAGCAAGCGATCTTTCGACGACCGCTGAGCTGCAGTTGCTGGCCAAGGACGCGATCCCAGATATCGCGGCCGCCGCTAAAGCCACGCTGGCCGCTCGCAAGACGACCCCCTCCTAACCCACGAACCGACCGCCGGCACGCACCTCGTGCCGGCAGTCGTGGTTTCGGCCGCAGGCCGAAACCAGCCGCGCATGATATGTCCGAAGCCTGCGAAAGCGGGTGGTTTTATCCAAGCAGTACCCAACACAACGAAGGAAATCGACAATGGCAAAAATCAAGAACAGTAAGCTCACGGCCGTCCGCGTACCGGTGAGGTTAGCGAACGGAAGGCCGTCCACCGGACTGCGTTTCAAGAATTTGGTCCCGGCTGAGAGGAATCTTCCCGGTTCGCCGAGTGCTGGGCCTAGGCCGGGTGAGGCCTCGCCCGCTGCAACTGCCCCGGCCTACGGTAGGCGTTTGCAGCAAAGCATCATCGGCCTGCGAGCCAGAGCGGAAGCCTACGGATACGACGAGGCCGGGTTCGACTACTACCGGGTTGACAAGAATGGTCTCGACGTCGACGGGTTCGATGCGGACGGCATCCACACGACAACTGGCACCGCGTTCGCTCCTGAACGATACGGCTACGCGCCCGGCTTGGCCGGCAACCTTATGCGCGGCCGTGACGTGCACGGTTTTGATTACCGCGGGTTCGACCTCAGCCATTATGATGCGTCAGGAAACTTCGACCCGAAGTACGTCGCCGACATCATGAGCGAAGACAATCCGGGGTCCGAAGACTACCTGTGGGAGGCTCGCGGCAAAATCCGCGCTACCGACCTCGACTTCTACGACGCCGCCGGCTACAGCCCGGCCACCGGCCGTAACCGTCAGGGCTTCAACCGTCAGGGCTTAGATGCAGCCGGATGCTTCGAGGATGGCTACAACTCCGACGGCTACGACGCGGAAGGCTACGACCGCGACAACAACGGGAACCCTGACGCCCTGTTCAGCATCGAGTCCGGTCTCAACCGTCACGGGTTCGACGTCGACGGACGAAACGTCTTCTCCGGCCGACGAACGGCACGAATTGATGGCAGCTTCGATGTCTCGGGCCCAGACGGATTCGACCGGTCGGGAGTCGTAGCGGAGGGCTTTTATCGCGGCTACGACCGTGGCGGATGGCGCGACCACCACAACCGGTACGGCTATGACACACAAGGTGTCTATCACGAAGCCAACGACCCGAATCACTACGACGACCGCGACTACTAAGCGCCCTGCGCGAGTGTCGGCCCCGGCAAGCACCCCGTGCCGGGGTCGTGGTTTTGGTCTGCGACCGAAACTTGCCGCGCATGATATGTCCGAAGCCTGCGAAAGCGGGTGGTTTTATCCAAGCAGTACCCAACAACACAACGAAGGAAATCGACAATGGCAAGAATCAAGAACAGCAAGCTCACCGCCGTCCGCGTACCCGTGAGGCTTCCGAACGGAAGGCCGTCCACCGGACTGCGTTTCAAGAATTTGGTGGCAGCTGAGAAGAATATCTCGGGCATACCTAGTGCTGGGCCTAGGTCGGCTCCGGTGTTTTCGGCCGCCAACCCAGAACCGTACAGTATGCCGGAATGGCTTATCGAGAAGCTCCGAGCCAATCCCGCGGCAGTTGCGTTGCTCCGCAGTCGTCCGCCGGAGCCGACTCCGCCGGAGCCGACTCCGCCAGACAAGGCCCGGCCTAAGCCCAAAATGCCCGCGACTGGGAACTACGACGCCGACGGGTATGACAAAACCGGCCGTTCGAGCTACGGGTACGACCGCGCTGGCTTCTTCGGCAACGGGTGGCACCTCGACGGTTACAACCTTGACGGCCGCCGGTTCGACGTGAACGGCTTCAATGGGAGCCACATCCACCGGGAAACCGGCACCCATACTGCCCCTGATGGCAGGAGGTTCATCGATTTCCTACCTATACGCGACGTCCATGGCTTCGGTCACGACGGTTTCAACGTTTCGGGGATGAACGCACGTGGCTTCGGCCGCAACGGCTTGCACGAGTCAACCGGCACCGTTTATGACCCAGCCGGGTTTGACGATGAGTACTGTGACGCGGGCGGCTTCGATGAACGCGGCTACAACGTGGACTTCTACAGCGAGCCCCGCCGGTCGGTGGAGTACGAAATCGGCTGGCACAGAGACACCAAAGCCGACTACTCCCCAGACGGGTTCGATATGTCTGGGCTCGACAAACACGGCTTCGACTCGACCGGAATGTTCTGGGAACGGGACTGAGTTTGAACCCGGTCGACGACGAAATCTTTCCTGCGTCGTCGACCGTGCAACCTCCAGGAGCCCCCGCAGCGAACCGGCCAAGCGCATGTTCTCTCAGCATCATCACTATCCATCCACGATTCAAAGGAAATCATCATCACAAATACCAAACTGACCACCGTCCGCGTCCCGATTAAGCTCCAGTCCGGCGTCGTAACCACCGGCCTCCGCCAAAAGAACCTGACCCCTTCCGAAAGGAGCGTGCCTGGCGCACCTTCTGCTGGCCCGAGGCCGGCAGCACGTGTCTCCGTTTCAATCCCCTACGAGCTCACAGCGATTCGTGAGCAGGCGAAAGCGGCAGGTGCGCGCTGGGAGAAGCAAAGCAAAACATGGTCGCTGGAACAGGAGGCCGCAGCAGTCATCCAGGCGGCTATCGCGGCCGCGACCGAGGGCACCAAGAAGTTCTACTCGAACGATTTTTACATGGCGTCCTCGTTCGTTTCCGCCAGGTCGAGCGAGCTCGGCGACGCCTACGAAGGCGACGTCGCACGAGACGCGAATGGTGACCCGTGGAAGGTCGTCTTACGCGATGACCGGCGTCGTTATGACGAAGAGAATGACGAGTGGTACACCGAAACAACGACGTCTGCGGTGCGCGCCACTGCGGCCGAAGTCGAGGAGCTTGAAGCCTGTGAAGGCGAAGTGGCAGCTCGCCGCCAGCTTCGCAAGCATGTCTCCGAAGCCGAACAGCGCCTCAGCAACGGCGGCTGGGAGCGGACGGAAACGCGGGAGAACCCAGAGAATTCCGAAAAGCTGACCGTACGCAGGGATACCCAGCAGGCTACCTGGGCTTTCATCCACGAAATCGACGGCCGGAAGCTCGTGTCTTTCCGATATTACGATTCCGACTGGTACGGGAAGGACGATTCGCTCTTTACTTACCTCTGGACCGCCGAGCTGGAGGCGGATGTGCGTCTACTCTCCGAGAATCTCGACATTCACTAGGCGTCCCCACCCCACCCCCACCCCGAACAGATAGCCTCGGCGCAATCCGCGCCGAGGCTTCGTCGTGCCGGCCGCCGGTGTTACTCGGTTTGGAAAAGCTGGTGCCGCAGCGCCTCCAGGAACTCGGCCGCCTGCCACCCTGGTTGCGCAAACAAATCGGCGTACGTCTGCGCGACGCTGGTGTGCCGGGAACCCGTGGCCGCGGCTGTCGCATCCTGCCGGAGGACCAACACTTCGTCACCTGCTGGCAGCAAGGTGACGTCGACCGAGTCGGCCACGTACACGATTCGTTGGCCAAGGTCGGCGACGGTGTTGCGGCCAAGGATCGCAACAGCGGCATCGGTACCGCCAACAACAACCCGAACTTTCGCCGCCAGATCCTCAGCACCCGAACGAGTTGTGGACCCGATCAGGTCGTCGCCAAGATCGCGGGCGGCGGCCAGAAGGATGAGAATTTTCTCTGGGTTGATGACGCTGAACCCTTGGCCGTAGTTCGGGCGGAGAGCGCCGATCGTGTAAAGGCGGCGGAGCGACTGGTGGGTGGTTGACAGCGGCACGCCGCTGGCTTCTGCGAGTTCGCGAATGCCCGACCTGCGCCGTTTGTCGTCTGTGACGGCGGCGTCGGCCAACGTCCGCCAGACGATCTCCAAGTTCTTCACAGCGCCCTCCTCCCCATTTCCGTAATATTACGGATTCCAGGATAGTGACTGCGGGCAGCCAAAAGCCCCTGGCACCATCGGCACCAGGGGCTGTGTCATGCTCACGCTCAGCCCAGTACGCAACCGCCTCGCTCGCCGGCCTCCCATGTGAGTACGGGCAGCCCACCCTCAGCAGAGAACGACGCCGTGGCAGTTCCGGCCTCCGACAGCATTTGTGAGCCGCTGGCCACGCCCTCGCCAGTAACTGTGGCGCCGTCTGTGGTGACCGTAACAATGCCGGGCCCGGCGACGTTGAAGCGGACCCAGGCGTAGCTGGTGCACGTCACGCTCGCGTGCCCAGTGACGACGGCCAGATGTCCGTCGACGGCCGGCGTCATTGTCATGCCACTAGCGGCCACAGCTGCGACCAGAGCGGTGTTTGCAGCCTCGGCGGCCAGCTCCTCGGCGGAAGGCCCCTGAGGCTCCACAGGGGCTTCAGCGGTCGCCGCCGGTCGGTCCACGATCGAGGCCACCGCATCCCCAACCCCCTGCCCGATTCCCGAGCTGATGAGCGAAGTGATTAGGACCCCTGCGACGAAACCGGCGGCTAGCATGACAGGCGCGCGAACCCGTGTCACCTTCTCACGGCCCGCACCACGACCGCTGCGCATCTTCCGAGGGCTCCGGCCGCCCGTCGTCTGATCTGTCATTTCAAACTCTTCGTTATCCATAATCTCTGTCTCCTAGTTTTCGATGGTCTCGATGACGGCTGCACGACGGCCTCGCGGCATCACCTGAACGGGTTCCACTCGCCGATATTCGACGAGGGCCACGGTCAACAAAGCGGCGGGGATCGCGAGCAGGATGACGGACGCGAGGTCGCCGAGATGGGTGGCGGTGAGCAAAGCCCAGACGCCGACGACGGTAGCGAAACCAGCCCAGTGTGGGCGGCGCCAAGCGAGAGCCGCGGGGAGGGCTTTCCGACTCTCTTTGATGCCGTCGCGGAGGCGGTCGCGTTTGGCCCGGCCGGCTTCCTTGGCCTGGTCTTTTCTCATCCCCTTCTCCTCATCGGAGCGAAAGATGAGGACGATCAGCAGTACCCAGCAGACGAGGCCTTGGAACAGAAGGCGGATGACGCTGCCCTCAGAACGCGGTTTGATGTCGGCGGCGAACTGAGCGATCGACACGGGCATCAAGGCTTGGAACACACGGACGCTGAACAAGCCGGTGGCTACGATGAGTGCGATTCCCACGAGCGGTCCGCCGGTCATTGGGAGTAGTGCAACACCCGCAAAAGGCAGGAATGCCGCAAGCAGTCTGGCTTGCCAGAGCCAGCGCCAGGGCTGCAGCGTCAGTGCGGTGGCCAGGGCGAGGATGGCGGCCGGGATGATGAAATTCATGTGTGGTTCCTTCGGTTAGTCGTCGAACGAGAATTGAAAGTCGGATGGTCCCGGTGGCTTCGGGTCCGTGGCCTGTTTCTCGGCGGCCTCGAAATCGAAATCAACCTCGATGGAGCCGAGGTCGACGACCTCGGGTTCGTCTACGCCGGCATTCCGTGCGGCTCGAAGGGCTGCGAACTCATCGCTCCATGCGGTGAGCGTCGCGTCGTCGGTGTATGGAAAACGCACCCGGACCGGGTTCGGAGTTCCCTCAGTTCGCATATAGGCGATACCCGCCGTCGCATAGCGGTTGCCTTCGTTGGCGACAGGGATGAGATGGGCGGCTGCACCGCCAGCGGTCGAATCGGCGCCGAGGACCAGGTCCGTCTCAGCTGCAGTCTCAGTTCGCATCGCCACACGCATCGCCATGAACATGCGCGCCTGACCGATTAGCTCCTTTTGCGGTGCCTGGACCGCGGCCATAACCAGGACGTTGTTGGACCGGCCCTGGCTCAGGAGCAGAAGGAGGTTCTGCATGACTTCTGTCCGGCGTTTCGTGTCGACGTCGAGCATGGTGAGAGCCGACATCTCATCGATGAACAGCATGATCAACGGTGCTTCGGCGGAGACCGGGGGTTTGCGGCCGGTCCCCTGGCGCTTCTTCAGTTCCACAACCAAGCGCTCGAGCAGCCCGCTCCAACCCTCAGGTTCGGTGACAATCTCCTCAAAGACGTGTTCGGCGGCCTTCGCCTCGGCATCTTTCGGATCGATGGCAAAGAAGCGCACGAGGCCGGCACGCGCGCTCGGGAGGAGGCCAGAGAGGATGGACCAGATTACGGAGCCTTTTCCAGCGCCCGTCTGCCCGACGATGAGTGTTTGGAAGGTGCCGTAGGTAACGGGCAGCCCGTCTTCCGAGATCGCGACTGGGAAGCCCTTCCACGCATCCTCCGGTGCGATCTCGGTCGAGCGGTAGCGCTCGATGAAGTCGTTGATGCCGAAGCTTTCTGCGAGCAGGTCGATATGGCGCTCGAAAAGCATCCGACCCTCAACAACAGCATCAGTCGCATGCCAGAAATAGCCGGCGGCCGGGAGCAAAGATTCGACCGCAGTCATATACCTCTTGACGCGAAGGGGGCCATCGAGCGTTGCAGGGAACCGGGCGAATTCGACGGAATCAACGCGGTTACCTGCATCAGTCTTAGTAGTCTTCACGATGAGTTCGATATCCCAGGTAGGAATGCCGAGCTGGCCGGCAATGCCATCGCGCAGCTCACGAACAGCTCGTGGCAAACGGGCCACGTTCGCACGCATGGCGTAAGGCTTCCAGGAGACGAGCGTCTCGCCGCGGTTTGCGGCGAACTCCGCTACCAGGTTGGCTTGGCTCGCGGACGTGCCGGGTGCCAAAGTCCAGATCGAATGATCCGGACGAGCTGCCGTGCTGTGGCCTTTCTCGATGGAGGCGATCAGGCCGCCACTTGCGCCAGCAGCTTCACGGCCCAACATCACCTCGGGCAAGCTCTCAACCCGCACGAGTTCCACAATGTCGTAACCGGCAGAGGCGACCGTCCACCCGGGGATGACAAGCGAACAGCGTTCTTCGATTTTTGCGAGGCGCATGCGTGCGGCAACCGGCACGGTGATCGTCAAACTCTCCTGATTTTGACCCCAGACAAAAGCGCCCGACCCGGCGATGTAGTCATTCACGCTCACATCGAGTACGCGGGCAATCTGAGCCGTCCACAATGCTTCGACCTGCTGCGCATCGGATCCTTCGCGGCCATAGGCACGGCCCACCATCCAACTGACAACGAGGATGAGGGTGTAGCCCAACCAGGAGACGAGAGCCCATTTTGAAGCGGCCGGCTGCAGCAGAGAAAGCTCATCGGCGAACGCCCCGTTTACGAGCCACGGCAGAGCCGCACCGAAACCGAGCAGAACAACGGCGCCGGCCATCGCATAGAAGGCCCAGCGCACCTTTGGCGCCCCACCCTCCACCGCAGAAGGCGTAGCCTTCAGCATTCCAGCGAAACGCGACGCCCACTCCCGGCGCCGCAGTGGCTCGGAGTTGAGTCCGGCAGCAGATCTTCGAGCAGCAAAATATGCTCCAGCTGGCAGCAGCGGTATGAGCAGAAGGTAGACCAGTGGATTGATCGCGCCAGCCCCAACAACCGCGAACGGCAACACACACACCCAGATAAAAAGGCTCGACTGCAAATCAAATTTCGAAGGGTACCCGGCCGCCCCCGGCCCCAACCCGTCATAACGGATGACCGGCACCAAGGAAAGGAATCTTTTTGCGAAACGCCAAACGATCCGCATAGCATGGCGCCCGGCCCGGCGGACGGTTGGTGACGCGGCCATTAGTTGAGCCCGCCATCGTGGAAAACCGTCCAGCCAAGCCCGACGAGCGCGGTGATAACCGGCCGGACGCCGGACGCGGGAACCTCCGCGAAGACACCGTGCTCGGTGACCGCAGCTGCAATCGGACCGCGGCGACCGACGCCAGCCCCTGTCAGATCAGCGTCCAAGATATCGACGGGGCCACGCGGTGTCGCGTGGATCTCCAAAAGTTTCTGGTGCCCGCCGAAAGCGTTGACGGAAACCGAGATGACGCCGCGGTATTCGGTGCTGATCATGATCCCTAACTTTCTTTCTCTTCTGTGTATGTGTGCGGCGCGCCCGCCGACCCCTGAAACCCGTTTAGATCCAGCCCCAGCTAGTGGCGAGCGAAAGGCAGATGGTGAGGGTTACGGCCGAGATCACGATGGTTTTCACCGCATCTTTGGAGAACCGCTGCACGCTCAGACCCCGCGAACGTCGAGGTCAACGTCGGCGACCTCGAGTCCGTGGACCAGCGCCCATCGGGTCGCCAGGCTCGAGAGCAAGGTTTCGAGGAACCATGCGTCGACCACCTCGCAGTCCTCAACGTGAACCGCGAGGATGCCCGGGCGAATCTCGGTAATCTCGGCACCGCCGAAAGCATCGGAGAGGCTCATGGAGCGCAGAGTCCAACGGAGCACGTAGGGCAATGTCTGCTTAGTGCGGCTCGTCTCGATCGAGAACGTGTCCTCGCCAATCAGGCGAGCGGTGAGCTTGTGTGAGTGTTTCGTGTGGGAGTTCATACCCTTTATGTGCGCGGCGCCGCGGCCGACAGCGGAAACCCATTTTCAGTCGCGAGGTCGGGCGGCCTGAAGAACAGCCAGAGATCCTCGAAGGCGGTTCACGGTTAGGGCCAGCGGACCGAGGAGCGATTGGGCCAGGATGCTGCCCCATCCCGCTTCAGCGAGCCACGCAGGGAAAAACAAGACGTCGCCAACGGCGAGCGGCCAGGTGACCGTCGCCAGGGCGAGGACCACGACACACCAAACCGTCAACCGCTGACGTAGGGCGACGATCGCCGCGGCCAGGATCACCGTGAACGTCAGCAAAATCCAGTTGCTGGGTGGCAGAATCAGCAGGGCTACCGCCGCACCAAGGAGCCCGACGACCGCCACCCACCACGCACGCCGCAGCCCCGCATACCGGGCCGCCGACCAGGCCGCGTCCCTGGCCGGGGTACTGGCCGTCTTGGGCACCGAGACGCTGACTGGCTTCGAGTACAGCGACGGCTCAGGCTCAGGCTCGGCCTCCGGGACTACCGGCTCCCACACCTCCGCCAACTCCTGGTCGTAAGCCGCACGCCGCTCGGGTGACCGCAACACATCGTTGGCCTCGTTCAGGCGTTGCGTCATCTCCGTGCCACGGTCACCCGCCGTGTCCGGATGGTAGGCGCGGATCAGCCGGCGATATGCGGCTTTGATCTCCACGCCGGTCGCATCCGGCGCAACACTCAACGTCTCGTAATGAGTCTTCATGTCTCTTATGTGCGCGGCGCCCGCCTCAAGAGCGGAAACCCACGGGCGCTCCGATACCCGGCCCGGTCAACGACCAGGCGGTGGTGGTGGTGAAGGCTGACGGTCATGATCGGCGACGCCAGATGGAGTGCTTCGTGGCCGGGTGCCCGCCCAACAACCCGAGCGCCATCTCGTCGACGGCGGAGCCGGAGGCAGGCCGCGGCTGCTGCCCGAAGGGCGTGACGGGGATCAGGTCGGCGGGGTGTCGGTGCGCCCCCATAGGATCAAAGAGCAAGGGGATGGGGAGAACCTAATGGCGGCAAAACCGCGAGTTCATGAGTTGGCACGCGCTTTCGGAATCGATGTCAAAATTGTTCTCCGGATGCTCAGAGCAGACGGCGAATTTTTGAAAGGTCCGAGCAGTTCAATGCAGCCGCCAGTTGCACGGCGCACCCGCGCGCACCTCATCGCCGAGGGGTACGTCGAACTGAAACACCCGCTCGTCGGGCCGGTGCCTGCGCCTGTGCCTGTGCCTGTGCCTGTGCCTGTGCCTGTGCCTGTGCCTGTGCCTGTGCCTGTGCCTGTGCCTGTGCCTGTGCCTGTGCCTGTGCCTAAACCGTCGGCCCCAATGCGGTCGACTCCCTACCCCGTTCCTGCACCGCCAGGAAAACGGTGGGATGCCACCGAACCCTTTGTTGCCTTCACGCAACCACCACCCCCACCGCCGACACCTGAAGAACTCGCCGAAGCTAGACGCGTCGCCAGCGCCACGCTTGCAGCGAAAGAAGCTGCCCAGGCGGCTCACAGGGAGGAGCAGATGGCGCTACGTGCCGCCCAGATCATCCTTGACGCGAACAAAGTAGTTAAACGGGCAGCGGCCAGGAAAGAGGCTCTCCAAGTTGCGGCGGCCGAAACCGTCAAGCGGAGGCAAGAAGCTGTCGCCGCACTCACCAAACGCAAACAAGAAGATGCAGCCAGGCAGGCCACCGCAATCGAGCGCGGGAAGGCCCACGCCGCTGAGGTGGACGCGCGAATGGATGAGGTCGTGCGGAATGGACGCGCTCGAGCAGACCGTGATTCGGCTGATCGAGATGAACGAGCTCGCCGGCGGCGGATGAATGCCGAACCGCCTGTTCCAGTGCCAGTAGTCAGCGACGAACAAGCGCGGAGGAACGCCCGACGTGCAATCGTCACCCGCAGCAACGTCCAGTGGGCTCGCTATGGGATCAGCAAACAAGAGCGCGAGAGGTGGATTCGTGCGGGTCTCAGAGACAATCAAGCCCACATCCCCGCCATGTGCCGAGCGTTCGGCTCACGTGGTTGGACAGTCACACCCGATCACCTGAACGTTGTTCTCCTCAACGGCCGAACCGTGCTCCAAGAGTTTGCGGCTGGGTCAAATATTGTGCAGGTGATGGATCAACTCTCCCCCATCCGAAAACGTGATTTCACGGGCCACTACGACACCAGCCTCACAGGGGTCATTGCAGTGCTCCGGGATTTCGTACCTGAGAAATTTACGAGCAACGCCACATTCCCCGTGAACATGGAAGCAACCGGAGTTCCGGGAATTGCGGACTTCCTTCTCCTGAAAAACCGGCCTTCGCAGGACGAGCGCAGTATTGATAGTTTCAACCGAGAGCGTCGGGCAGCAGAGAGAAATAGCTTTCCTGGACGCCTCAGCGCTGACCGACCCGGGCATGTGGTCAAGCTCTACTCCGAAGCGCACGGCATATTCGGGGATCCAGCCCTAACGCGAAAACTCCTCACCAATCTGCCACGGCACGTCATCAATCGACGTCTTCCCTTCACAAACCTCATCAACGACGCTTTGAGAGATAGACAGTTCTACTACCTTTCACCAGCTGCGACCCTTTCTATTGAGGACGATGTCGACGGCCGAATTCCGATCCCTGAAGACTTTGAGCTGCCATCAACGACCGGGTTTGCCCTGCTGCGCACCACCGACGTCGATGGCCAACCAGGAGGCAGAGTCCTCCTGTGGAGTCACGGGGCCCGTGAACTTACAGCAGCCATAGTCGCGGTAGCCGACCTCAGGGCAGGAATCGCGACACACCCTCTCGTCGGGGCAGCCGAGGTCGGCACCGTCCAAGGCGAGAACGGCGATCTGGCACTCGCCCTCGTTGCAGCGATAGCCCGAGCCATGCGCCCGCCGCCCTCATCCGGCGACGTTGACCGGCCGGTACCCGCCCGACGGACGCACAAAGCCGCAGCCCTCGGCCGCCCGCTGCGAAGCCCCACCAACGACGAGGACAGCCCCTCCGATCACGTCTCTTTGATCTATGCACCCGGCGAAACTCCTGAACGCGAGCCCTCAAAAGGGAGCGGCCGAAAGGCCGAGAAACGCTGGATCGTCCGTCGGCATCTGCGCCAGCAGTTCTACCCGTCCTCCGGTGAGCGACGCCCGGTATGGATTGAAGCGCACCAATCCGGTGCAGCCGACGGGCGCCTCTGGCTTGGTGACCGTGTCAAGGTCCCGAGAAAGGTACCGATCTCCTGACGATAAGCCCCCCGGCCACCAGCCACGCCCCGTCGTCAGGGCGGATAACGTGCCCGCAACAGCGAACCCGAACCCGACCATCGATCCCGGTTCGATAGCCGGGACGATCGACAAGGCGGCAGTAGCCGCGGCACCGCCGCACCAGGCCGCCGTTACTTCGGCCCGATGATCCGTGAAGGCTGGCGGGTCGGCAGGCTTTTCGACCCGGAGGATGGGGCAGCCAAAAGGTAGGTCCACTTTGTGATGGTCCAAGCGGCATTGTGGCGGTCGGGACGGTCCGCTGCGACGACCACGGCTTTGCCTGCCGTCAGGCGCAAGACCCGCACCTCCTGATGAGCCGTAGGGGTTGTGGGCCAGCGGAGGAGATTTCCGATATGTGCTGATGGGGCCGGGACGGCGGCCACCAAGTCCTCGCGAATGGACGGTGGCAGATATGCCTCAGCGTCTATGGCGTCCGCAGCTCCACGGCTCGGTGCGGCAGCGGTCGAATCACCGACAGCCGAAGCAACCGCACCCACGGCTACGGTCGCGGCTTGGTGTACTGCAACGGTCCCCCGGGCAGCCTTGTGCGTCATGGCACCAGCCAGCGCCCAATCGCCGACGGGCACCAGCTTGCCATCATCCCGGGCGCGCAGCTCCCGGGTGACCGTGAGCACAACAACACGATCGGCGTAGGCGCGAAAACCTATCCGGGTCTGAATAAGCCGGCCCAAATCTCGGGCCGCACCTCGAAGGGTGACGACTGCTTCTGCGAGGACGCCGGCGGCCGGCGCTGCGGTCTGTGCGGCTGACGGAAGGTCGGAGAACGATGCCGCCGGCTTATTCCACTGGGTATTCTTCGTGCTGCGGCTGGACCCGGGAGCGGTGATGGTGGCTACGCCTGCCGAGCGGATCGAAACAGCGCCGCTCATCGGAGGGCTCCGGATGCCGGGAGAAGCTGCGTGCACGACCGCCGCCCAGCAGGAGGCACAGGCGACGGTCGCGGCGAGGGATCAGCCACACAGTAACTACGTGTGCGGCGAATTTCGGGGCTCATGCTGCGACCTTGAAAACGAAGGCAGCAACCTTTTCGGCGTTGGCGGCGTCGTGCCCATGAGCCACAACATGCTCGGTCAGCATCTCCCTGGCGAATGGCCAAAGCCCCGGGTCACCCAGGCGATCGGTCCCACCCCGAAAGTATCCGGCCGCCGCCGAAGCCCAGGCGGGAAGTGCCGCGACGCCATATGGGATCGGCCCGAGGATCCCCTCAGCATGTTCCGCCTTTCGAAGCACGGCGCCGACGGCACGGCGCGCAACAACCCGCGCAGCACGCATCTCCTTGAACTCGGCCAAGAGCCGGGCGGTCTCCGCCGTTTCGATCGCCCAGAGTCGAGCTTTCTCCGCACGGTAAACGATGGCGCCGGTGGCCAGGGCCTTTGCATCAAGCGCCGCGACGAGATCGGAGTCAGTGTCGAAAGCCTCCGGCAGCTCCGCCCGCAACAGCCTCTTCGTCTTGCGGATCGCGCCTTTCGTCAGGCCGAGGCCCTGCTCCTCGGGTAGGCCGGCACGCTCATGAACCAACGCGACCCACGCGCGGGGTCCGAGGATGCGGACGACCTTCTCGGAACCCTCCGCGGCCAACCCCTGCGAGTACGCCCACGCCGGATGTGCGACGGATCCCAGGACCTGGGCGAGCGGATCCTGATTGTAGTTCCCGCTGGCTAGGGCGTCGATGGTCGCCGCATGCTGCCACGCGCGGTCTCGTAGCTCAGCACCTGTCGGTCCGCTGAGCGCCGGCAGCTTCCACCGAAGTGCGCCGTGACGCGCGCCGACGCGGCGAGTCCAGTGCAAGTCCTTCTCCAACGTCTTCAAGACGTGGGTGGCGCTGGGTCGGGCCAGGTTCATGCGAAGCGCGAGCCAGCCGCCGGAAATGAGAACGCTGACAAATCCTTGCTCGAGCTGGCGCATTGTCATCGTCGCGAGGGCGACGCGCACGTTGACTTCACGCTGCCATGAGAGCCGACCGGCGGGCAGCGGCTGCGTCACCCGGGCGACCATCCGCCGTGCGACTTCAAACCGGCGGGCCTGCGCCCCTTCCTCCGAATTTTGAGAATCGATGTACTTGCGGCAGGCGGCGACCAGGCGAAACCAACGAGGATTTGTGGAGCAGGCAGTGACGACGAGAGGTTCGGCATTTGCAATGAGCCAACGGCGGCATAGGGCTGGTGAGAGGTTGTGGGTGAGAGCTGCGGTCAGGCATCGAAGGATTGTTGGTTCGACATCTGGTGACCCGTTCTTTGAAAAAAGTTGGGGACGGAAGAGCGCAGTCAGGTTGATTGGTTCGACCTTGGTTAGGTCTGGGGTTTCGGTGAAGAAAACGGCCATGCTAAATCTCCTCATACATAGGGTTCTATTCGCGGGGCGGACGGCGGAGCCGGCGCGCACCCGCGAATTGGATACTCCTTATGTGCGCGGCGAGAAGATGAGCAGTGGAAACCGGCGCTTCGCGCCTCTTATCTCCCCGTTTCCCGGCCAGGTGTTCGAACCGCCGTTCTTAAAACCTGGGTGTGAGGCTCTGCGGTGACCTGGGTGTTGTTGCTGTTGGGGTGCGGGGCGCCGGAGGATGGTGGCTGGCGGGTGCTGAGGGCGACGGGCTGCGGGTTTCCGCCCTTCGGGCTGGTGCCGCGCACATAAGGGAGGTCGGATCACTTATCTGCGGAGGCGGAAATCTCATGGCATCTTTTAACACAGGCTTCAGCAGCTCAGGATCTCGGAGAATTGCACGGCAATTCTCTCCACGCTCTACTGGCTTTATTGCTCTTACTACTTTCGTGACTGTCCTGGCGATGACCGCCAGCTTCATGCTCTCGTTTTCCGCTCAAGTCGCCATTGCCGAGCTCATGCACCTCAGCGGATGGATGGTCTGGTTGCTGCCGGCTGGCGTCGACAGCTTCATCCTGACCAGCGCACTCGCCCTCGTCGTCATCCGCGATCGAGAAGGCACCCAGGCACCCGGTGCACGAGTGCCATGGTTCCGCAGCGCACAAGGTCGGCAGTGGGCGCTGATGTGGGGCTGGACGCTGGCGAGTATTGGACTCAACGTCTGGCACGGTTTTGTGGTCTCGCAGGATGCTGGGCTGCCAGTGCAGATCGGCCTGGCTGTCGTCAGCACCCTGTTCCCGCTGGGCGTGCTGACAGCTACCGATGGTCTCCTCCGCATCCTCGTCGCTGAGACGACAGATTCCGCTGAGCTAGCGGCCGCCAAAACACGGCTCGCGAACTCCGGTCCTGCGGTCGCCGCACAGCCGGCTGCGGCGCGTGGCCGGTCGACTACTGATCGTGACCTTGATCTGCAGATCCAGGCGGAGTACGCGTTGGCTGATGGCCCCCTGCCGACCATCAAGAGCTTGGCTACAAAATTCGGTGTGAGCGCCGCTCGCGTCAAGGCTGGCAGAGATGCAGCCACGGCATAGTGGTGGCCGCGGGATAGGGAGTGACCCTCGGACTGGCGTTTTTCTGACGATTCAAAATGACCCCCGAACTGGGGTCAAAAAAGTGCGCAGCCCAGACCATCTATGTAGTGAAGCAGCCAACCAGGCGGCCCAACTACCTAAGGATCACACCATGCTCTACCTCGCCTCACTCGATGACATCACGGAAACCGGCCAACCACGGTATCGGGAACCCGGCACAGCGCCCTCCCCCGAGGACATCATGGTGGACCGGGAAGTGTCCGATATTCGAGCGCGAGGCATAAACGAGATTGTCAGCACTCTGACGGCCGAGGAGCAGGTCGTCATACGGGGGCTCTTCGGTTTCGAGGACCGGGACATTCGCACCCTGCGGAGCCTCGCCGCTGAGCTCGGGATCAGCGAATACCGGGTGGGTGCCATCCGCGATGAGGCGAAGAACCGGCTCTCAATCCGGGCCACGCTTCATGCGGACAGTGCAATTCTCGGGCCTGCTCGATGATCCGCGTAAACAGTGCCATCAGCCGAATGCTGGCGCTCCCCCTGGGCGAGCGCAGTCGTGCTCGCGACGCGATTATTCTGAGCCTGTTGCCGGTCATTGGACGCCGGGCCAAGAAATGGTGTCGAGCGAACGCAGATGGTGGATACACCCATCTGGAAGATGTTCAGGGTGAAGCGGCGGTCATCGTCACCCGGCTGCTCCGTGACGTCGCCACAGGGCGCATAGCGCCTAAGAACCCCGATTGGGATAAATATCTTGGAGCGGTCTTGAACAAGATGATCAGCCAGTGGTTCAAGTCGGCCGCGGTCACACCGCTGTCCGGGGTTGTGGCAATTGAGCGCCGCCTTGCACGCATACCTCAGGTCATCGATCGGTTGCACGGTGAGCTGGGGCGAGAACCCAGTGCAGAAGAGGTCCACGCATCCCAACATGCGGAGATGTGGGGCCGGCAAAAGGACCCGAAGCGGCATGGAAGCCTGGTCAGTCTCGCTGAGGTGCGAAACGTACTGGGGCGGGCGGCGTGAGGCGGGCAGGACGCGGCCAGCACGCCACGCTGTCGGCCACGGCCGGCATGTCACCCGGAAAGCCCGACCGTCACGAAAAGCTTTCGTGACGGTCCCCGGTCCGCTGTTCCTGCCGGCCGCACTAGGCCCCCCGCCGATCGGCTCCTGCCGGCCGCACAGATCCAGCCACTCACACTGATCCTGTCAGCCGCCCTACTCCCCGCGCAGCTCCGCATACCGGGCCCGAAACTCGTCCGTAGCCGCCCGCTGAGCCTCGGCATCATGCGGGTCGACGGCTTCGAGGGCGGCGAGCACCGCACGCATCTGGATCATGGCTGGGTCTTCGACTCCGCCGATCGTGAGCTGGCGGCGGTAGGCGCCCATCAGCCGGGTCGCAGCTTCGCGCATCACGTCGTAGATGACGACCGCGTTCTCTGACCGCCGACTCATCACTCCTCGCGCAGCGTGAGGACGACCACGTATTCTTCGCACACGTCGATCGCAATCGCGAGCACGAGGCCAGCCAGTAGCCCGGCGACCTGCTCACGTGTGACCGTCGCCTGCGTGAGGCCGTACCGGGGTTCGCCGTCAGTCCACTTCTCGCCGGCGGTCACAGCCTCGTCAAGGTCTTCGGTCACGGTCACCGCGCGGCTGGTCGTGTAACGGCCCGGGAAACTGGGAGGGGTTGAGTTGTTGGTGATCATGGGCAGGGCATGCGCGGCGCCGCGCATGGGGTGGGTATGAGCGATTCGGATGGTGGGATTTTTCGTAACACGGACACCGGCATCCACCTGCTGCGGGGTGCGGCCAACAAACTCGTCGCCTTCTACGCTCGGAGCTCGTACGACGGGCTGATCACGTACGAGGCAGCCGTTGACGAGATCGTTCAAATTTGGCGGGCGTCGCGGGTCACGTCCCTGGGGACGGCTGACGAAATTTACGCGCTGCTAGACGTATTTGATCGGCGGTATGACGAGCTGGTGGCGGATGAGCAATGAGCCGTGAGGGGCGGCTTCTGCGCTGCGCTGCGCCGAGATGTAGGCTGAGCGGCACATTAGCCGTGGGGAGCTTCATGGGTTTGCAGTTTGCGATGTGCGATGCGTGCGGTGAACGTCACGCCCTATGGCGCGGTGCAATGAGCGTCCACATGACGGCTGGTGGGGATCGCTGCTCTGGCCGCGCGGGCAAGCCGGCGGCAGCCTTTGAATCGAAATCGCAGCAAGCATCCGACGTTCGCCGGCGCGCAGCCGAAAACGCTGCGGTTCGCGAGTATGCGACCCACGGCAAGAAAGTGCGGCGAGCTAATCAGGCACTGGCTCGCGTTGCCCGCCAGACCGCACCACCGGTGACGGTGGTACCAAAACAAAAGCAGAACCCACCTGGATCCAGAATGCTGCCTAGAACAATGGCGCAGTCGGTCGCCAAAGCACAAAAGAACATCGACAAGTGGGCGGGAAAGGCGCGCGGCCAGCGCAAAGGGAAGTTGCTCGGATTGCATGACCGCAAGGACCCAATCGACCGTGGAATCTACCAGGTCAAAGGCGCCTATCCGGTATCCGGTGGTCTGCCGACTCTCGGCGGACGGCGCTAACGTGGCGAACGGTGAGGAGGTCGCAGCAGCCCGGCTCGCGGCCAGCGCCGCCGCACGTGGGCGCAGCGCACGGAAGCAGGCAGCGAGAAACGCCAAGAACGGCAACTCACTTCACGATCCGCTGAACGTTCGATGCGCAGGATGTGGCGGACGCACGCGTCTGATCGCGCTCGGCGGGGCCGTGGAAGCGCACAAGACGCCAAAACGTGCATGGTGCGGCGAAGGAGCGAAGCCGCAGGCTGTGGACATCACGCGCGCACGCGAGGGGTCAGCTAAAGGAAAATCGAAGAAGGTCAAGCGAAGTGTGCGTGCGATCAGCGCAGGGCTGCCGACGCTTGGCAAGGGCCGGTAGCTACTACTTAGCGTTTTCCACCCAAGGTTGGGAGACCGCCCCGAACGACATGGGTTCCGTTTACCGCATAAATTCTGCGGTCCAGTCGACTATTGGCCCCGGGGTCGTACTTGTTGCGCTTATGGTCTCGTCCCACTTCGGCCGCTGCCTCGAACTCCTCGTCAACCCACGCAGGCTCCTTCCTGACTTCCGCCAAGTACCGCTGGCGCTTCTCCTCCCCTGACACCTGTTGCGGACGCGGTTCAGGAATCGGATCCCAAGATTGAGGCCCGTATTGCGATTCCGCAAATGATTCCACAACCTCGCGCCGGACGGTGACGTCGCCCTCGAAGACGGGGTGCTGTGAAAGGGCTGCGCCCTCGCACCGGTCGCCACCCGCTGTCGTGTGAATCGACATCTCGCCGCTCGCTTGCAGAGCATGGCGCTCGTCACAGCCGCCGCAAATACCGAATGACAATGCCATTTGATCCCCCGATCGTTGAGCGCTGAAGTTAACTCATGCGTGGAGCACGGCTCACAGCTTCGTGATCTGACCATCCAAGCCTTCGTAGAGGTCGAAATTCCGCTCGCCAACGAGCGTCACGATCTCGTCGAAAGCAATGTCCAGATCCACCTCAGCCTCACCGTCGTGCACCTCGAAAGCGCGGAGAGACGGCGAGAACGGGTTTGAGTCCACCAGGAGAAGGAATAGCCGCTCAAACTGTTCCTCGCGGGCGGATGGGTCGGGTCGCTGAGTAAAGATTCTGAGACGAGGGAACGCGTTCCTGAAGGTCGACTTTCGGCGATCGGTACCATCGCCCTCGGCGCCGATGTCCATGAACAGGAACCCGGCGACGACCGCGTACGGGAACCGGCGGTGGAGCGTCAACGCTTCCACAAGCAGATCGCCACGACGGTTCGTTAGATTCTTCTGAAAGTTGTTAGTGGCGCCGTCCATGAACATGATCGTTTTCACGGAGCAGGCGAGAATCAGTCCTGATTCTTCAGTTGCCCAGGAGACATCGACTTTCTTGGCGCCGATACCGCCGGCCAGGCGGCGCTCGGCACCGGATTTTCCCATTTCACCGGGACCGTTGGGCCGCGCTTCGCTCATTCCACGGTCGCGAAGCTCCTGGGCTATCGCCAGGGCAAGAGTGTTGGAGAGCTTCTGATTCCAGTTTTTCTTGGTAGGAGCCGCCTCGGTGTTCGCCGGTTTAGGCCCTGCCGCCTTAATCGCTTGGATTAAAGCTTCGTCAATTCGTGCCACGCTTTCCCCTTGCCGCTCGGCGGGAGGCCAACTCGGCATGCGCGTCACGCAAATGTTTCACGTCACTGCGCTTCATTCCGAGCTCCCCAACCAGTAGAACTTCATCCACCAGTTTTGCGGCCTCCACAAGCCGACCGTACCGCAGGAACGTGGCCATCTGCGGACGCAGGATCGTCAGCTTGTGGCTGCCGGCTTCAACGAGGGCTGCGGAGGGGACCGGAAGACGGTCCGCTTCACGCGGCTCGATCTTCAACATCCCGCCGCCGTACGCACGACCAACGGTCTCCGCTCCAACCAACGTCATCGACGTCAGCGACGCGAGCGGGAGGAGCTGCCGACCCAGTTCTTTGAATTCGGGGCGCAGATAAATGCCGTGCACCGAGTTCAGGTGGTGGACAGCTGCACTGTTCGTTGTGATCCGCGGCGTGTCTGCGTTCATATACGTCAGCAGCAGGTCGGCGGGCTTCACCAACGGCACACGCCACCAGGGCTTCCGTACCCGGCACTTATACGCGGTGTCGACGGCAGCAACCTCGCCGGCCGCAATGTATTTGAGGCCTGCCTCGCTCGGCTCACCGGACGGTCGGAAAAGGTAGGTGGCGGAACCGTTCTTGCCCAACTCGGCCCGTGCTGACTCGGTGAACGCAAGACCACGAAGATGTGCGCTGCCCGGAGGTGAGATGCGGATCAAGTCGCTCTTCTGGAGTTCCAGTTCGATGACGCGTGCCGGCGACATACCGAAAAACTTGTTGTTACCGGTGACCATTCCCAAGGTCGTGTCACCCCACGTTTCAAGCGGCACGTAACTGCCGGCAGTCAGCAGATCGGAGTAGGCGCCGAGCGCGTCAGCCGAGAGAAGCGACGGCGTCCATTTATCGCGAGGGTCCATCGGCTTCCAAGTGGTGGCGGCTGCCACAGTCTCGAGCCCTGCCGCGTTCTGTGCCTGGTAGATGTTTGCGTGGTCGGTGTGGCCTTGGTCGTAACCCTCGGCGAGCAAGAGGACGACATCCTCCTGCACCTCGGGGAAGACTCGCTCGGTGAACATCACCAGGCTGACTTTGGTGAAACGAGCCATCAGGAATTTGCGAACCTCGGCCGCGTAGTTGACGCTGAGAAGCTCGGCTGGGAGGACGAGGCCGAGGCGCCCGCCCTTCTGCAGAAAGAGCGCTGAGTGGATGGTGAAGGCCGCCCATGAGGATGCGAGACCTGACAGCGGGACGCCGGCGCGGAGGGCAGCGGCGCGCGAGTGGGCGCGAGCCTCGCCTGTGAAATCTTGGTATCGGACAAAGGGCGGGTTTCCGATGACGGCCGTGTACACAGGCTCAGGATCGACCTGGAAGAAGTCCCGCGTGAGGACTTCGGGGATGGCACCGGCTGCGCTGATTAGCTCGCGGGCGGACTCAGCGGATGCCGGATGAATGTCAACGCCGGCCACGGTGACTGCTGTCGGGTCGCCACCAGCGGCTACCGTCATTTGCTGAAGGAGTCGTGCAGCGGGGACGAGGAATGCTGCCTCGCCACAGGAAGGTTCGAGCACACGGTCACCGGCGTCGCGAACCGCCCAGTTGACGATGAACTCAGCGATCGCGTCAGGCGTGAAGAAAGCACCGCGAGCCTTACGAAGAACCCCAGTATCGGGGACAATTGCGAGGGTGGCGGACATGCTCCCATTGTGACCTATACCACTGACGTCGCCCGCATCGTCGGCGTGGCGCCGCGCGGCGGACGCCGTCATCCTCGGCTCCGGCCGGTATTCGATCCTCGCTTATTCATATCCAAGTCATGCGCGGCACCGGGGCCGCGCATGACTTGGATATGACGACCACTGACACCCTGTACTACTGCGACGGCCCGTTGAGCGACGACCAGCTGATCGTTAGCAACTCGACCGAGGCCCTGCTCGAAGCGATCATCCCCGACTACTCGACCTCCGCAACTGCTATGGCGAAGGGCGCGATTCGGTACGAGTTCCTGCTGGCCGCAGCGATGACTACGCAGGAAGGATTGATACTCGCGGCGGTCGAAGCAGGAACTTGGGATCAGGAAACGGCACCGGCCTGGGAACGTGATCGCCTCCTCGCCTCCAAACGTGGACGGGCACCCAGCGCCGGCTCCTGGGATTGCGTAGTCCCCCTCGTGTTGATTCAGCGGCCAGGCAGCGCCCGGTCACGAGAAACCCGAATTAGAGTCACGGGCAACGTCTTAATCATCGACGGTGGCACAAGTCCAGCGCACACTCTCGTGTCATTGAACGCCCTAGGTTGGATTGATACCGGGCGCGTTCAGGGTACCGGCCGCGTGAAAGAGCCATATCTGTAGGGACAGCGCCCGCGCCGCACCACCACCCGGGCAGCACGGCCTGCGTGCGCGAGTTACAGCAGCCCGGCAGGTGACCGGCGCTGATGCCGGCGCTCGACCGCTGCCGCCCACTCTTCAGTCATTACCGGCCCGTGAACCTTGCCGGGGTCTTCGGCCAGGTCATCGGCCAGCTCTACTTTGAGAACAACCGAATTGCGGCCGATGGTCGGGCAGTGACCGGGGCCTGAGATGCCGCGGAAGCTTCCACTGTGAATGGTGACGCCGGCGCCGAGCACCGGTGGACGGTCACGCGCCTTCTGCTCGAGAATGATGCGGCCGCCGTCAATGACGATGAGGCACGCGTCAGCGCGGTCGCTGACGTCGATGAGTAGGGTGGTCGGATTTACAGCAGTCATGGTGCGTCCTTTGATGCAAAGAGAAGAGGAAGTCGGATGACCCCCATGTGATCTCTATGCGCGTTCACCAAAATCGGCTGGAAGGGCGGGTCGGACTACGAGTCGGCGGTGAACTTCGGGCCGGGAGGCGGGCCGGGGCCCGCGTGTGTGCAACTGCGCTCCAGCCGATTCCGCGCTGTGCGCATAGAGACCGTATGGATCTCACTAGCGCACAGGAAGTTTTCGAATCAGGCACCGCGAGCAGTGCGACAGCCGCTGCCGACGCATGGATAGCTCGCCATCTGGCGACGTCACCGCCATTCACCGAAGAACGCCGGGACCGGCTAGTGTCACTCCTTCGTCCCACACCGCCGATAACACGCGCTGCAGCCCGTTGAGGGATTAGTCGCCCTACTGCTGCCACATCCGCCGTCGTCGATGTTTCACCGGGCGTGCGTCTCGTAGTACTTGGCGTGTGTGCTTAGAGTCCAATTTTCAGAACTTTGTTTGCTTTGAGATAGTAAGCGTTTAGCGCGTCCTGATATCCGTGGTCGGCATTCTCGGCATCCACCAGCCGCGTAGCAACTTCTTTCATAGACTTGGGACCGAGAATTGACAGAGCTTGGATCGCCGCATGGATTACCGCAGCCTCCGGAACTTGCGGGTGCGCCGCGGTGGCACTGTGCAGGTGAGCCACTGCCGCCGCAAAGGCAGTGTAGGCCGTGTACCGCTGTTCCCGGACCCATTTGGAATGCTCCCGCCGCCCCTGAATAATGGCGCCGATTATGCCAGCCAGCGCCGCAACAACGGCGCCACCGAGCGCCGTCAACAGCAGCGTAGGAACGTCGATCCCAGCGGTCGCGGCTGCGATACTTGCTGCGTAAACCATGCGGCGAGCCTATCCCGTCTCGGCCTCCTCTTTGATTGCAGCAACTTGTCTATCGATGCTGCTTGTAGACGGCCTACTGGATGTTTGGCGGGTCGGCAGGGTTGAGAAAGACAGCGTTATAGTCCCGGCAGGAGCGGGGTCATTTTTGATACTGCCGGCAGGGTCGTCGATCGCAGGCAGGTTGGGGTTCGCCTGCAAGTAGTCATTGAGGTCGGCGAGGATGTGCACGAGCGTGGTCGCCAATCGACGAGACGATCGCGATCGCGACCAGCCGCACCACATCGACGTCAGGTGATAAAGCAAAGTTGGTGGCCCTGAATTTGAAGTGTTCGCGCCGATCCATCCGACACTGTCGTTCGGATAATCCGCAGACTCCGGATGCACGCTGGTGCTCACCAGGCGCGCGTTTAGCTGGTGAACCTCGGCGCGCTGAAGTACTGTCTCACGCGCTAACCGCCCTGCCTGTTCACGTGACCCTGGAGCCCTATGGCTAGCTCTTCGTGCACATCCTTTGGGCCGTAGAAATTGAGACGCGCGATATCCTTGCCGTCGATCCCATTCGCGAAGTCCCGGTGCACCAGCGTCGTCCAAAGCCAGCTGCGCTTCAGCTCGACGTAACCATAATTTGCCCAATCGCCGTCCTCCAGTATCGCCAATGAAGCAATATTCGAGCCGTCATATCGCCCGTGAAGTCCGATAACCCAGCCCCGACGAGAATCGTTGGGAAAAGCCGTCGTTGCGAGATTCCGTTGGCTAGCATATGCCGCAAAGTCACGAGCAGCTTGATTGAGGGCAGTTTCGATTGCGCTCAAATCTTGAGCCCGTTCGCGAGCGTGTACATCTGTAGCATCGGACTGGCGCTCGAACTCATCCATGAAACTCATGGCCTTGACTTTACCGGTTGGGAGTTGTCAACAGGAGGCACTCTCATCTATGTCAACACCGAGTGAGGACGCCGCCGATCAGTTGACAGCGTGGACCTATTGGAGGCGGACCGTAGCCATCCCCGCCGAGAAGCCTTCGCTGGGACCCTTACCATTACATACCACGGGCGATGTGCCTTTTCAGCGTCGCGCCGATAACACCTCACTGGCGGCAGGCCTCACCATGCCGGGCGGCGAGCAAACGGGGCCCGCCGAGACGAAGCGAGTCAGAGCCCTGGCGGACGAAGACGGAGAAGCTGACAACTGAACCGCATAGTCTTGAGAAACTTCACAAGTGAGCGGGACGTCACCGCGCGACATCTCGAGACAGAAGATCTGAAGAACCATAAGTCGGCGATGTCATGCCCACCCTGGATCTGACCCAAAATCAAGAACCTACCGAGAAAACGCGGAAGGCTGAGAAATCTAGGGACATGCCACATCGGTTTTGTCATACGCCAATTTGTATTTCTCACAATTCGCGCGTCCGCTCGCAATATGGAGAACGGAGCTCGAGGCTGCTTCGCCCGACACGAGGAAAGGGAACGCCATGCGATGGAACAAGAGGGCATTCGGCTCAAAGGGAATAACTCAATATCCCCCGGGCCCGAGCCTTCCTGCATTGACGCCAAAGCTCAAGGTGCGAGTCACCTCCATTGGGATCTGGGACAATATCGGAGAGGTTCTGACAAGCATGGGTGTTGACTTCGAGCCCTTCGACAACGAGTATGACGCGGCTATACTTTTTGCCAACTGCGGCACGCCAGACAACCTCGATGCGGCGCGCGTGCGGTCATTCGTTGAGGATGGCGGGTGTCTCTACGCGTCCGACCTGCAGGCGGCAACGGTTTTGTCGGCCTTTCCCGAGTTAGTCATCGAGGGTGGCATGATTGCGTCCGGAGACTTGATCGCGCAAGTTGATGATCAGGAATTGGCCTCCATCATCGGCTCGTCCGTGTCGATTCACTTCGACACCGGCGGGCGAACGCTGAACAGTCCCGTCGGTTTCACTATTCTTCGGGACCCTGGAAATGGGCGGCCCATCATGATCGAGGTCCCCGCAGGAAAGGGAGCGGTCTTCTTCACCAGCTTTCACAACCACAGGCAAGCCACAGAAGAGGAGCGGCAACTGCTACAACTCCTGGTTCTCAAGCAAATTGGTCGTACGAGCGGAATCAGCCTTGCCGCCGCGGGCCGGGCGCTCGGACTTGGAATCGTTCAGGGCTCGTGGGGATAGGTTCCGGGGCCGTTTTTCGAGCGTCACGGGTGGTGCCGGTGGGCTTATAGTCCTAGGTAGAAGGGCTTGGGCAGTTCGTCTGCGTTTAGACGCCCAAGTGTTTTCCCAGATCCTGGGCATCCTGACGGCTTCGCTCGGCTCTGCGCAACCGCCTGTAGTTTCCGTGGCCTGCACGCTGTAAACGCTCCGCGCGGTGACGAACGACACCAAGTGTGGAGATCGTCGGCCACAGCGTGTGGTGCCGGTCCGATGAGCGTCAGTGGCATCGAGATGACACTGATGCCGCAGATCATCAGCCATCAAGGACCCGTTTCTGGGCATCGACTTCGTGATGAACTTGTTGTCGTTGAGGACCGCTGCTGCGATCACGATTGACTCGAAAATCGCTATAACACCTTTTTGTGCCTTCAGGTCCGGGACGCCAGACGGCCACTCGACGATGGTGACTGGTATTTGGCTGAATCTGATCGGGTTGAAGTCCGCCGGTGGAACCCTAGGAAGAGTATCGAGGCCAAAGCTCCAGCGGGCACTGACGCATGACTGCTCAACCTATAGCAGGCTGAGGACGAAGTCTCTTGGAGTGAGCCCCGCTGCTAACTCGCGGACGCGAGGCTCGTCGAGCTTCACCTGAATGGAGCCAACCACGTCCGAAAAGAACGTCCGGACGTACGTGTCGTCAATTTTGGACTTTCGCGGCAGGTCGCTGAAATGGACCACGTACCCTTCGGCCAACTCACCATTTGGGTATAGTTTCCTCAGTATCGGCGACTCAAGATTTGCTGGAGATATCACCAACTGCCCACCAGTTGGTACGCCGACCGAAAGTATGTCGCCCGTTCGATCCCAACCGGCGGTACATCCAAGTTTGCTCGTGGCAACGGCACGCACGGAAAACAGAAACTCTGCCAGTAAGCCCCCGAGGTCTTCTTGTCGCAATCCAATGAGAAGTCTCGTCGGTTGCACTGATGCTTTTTGACGACGCCCAAGCATTCCTTGATCCCCCTCATCACCGGCGACTAGCACGGTCTTGCCTTTCGCAGCCGAAAACCTACGATCGCCTTGCAGAAATCTATCCCATTCAGCATCGCTTTCGTAAGAAAGATCTCGCCGGAGGTATTGACATGAGGCACTAGGGAAATGCCCGACGAGATACATAATTATGCGAGCGGCGACACGGTCGAATTGCAGATGAGGTCCGCAATGTCGAAGCTCGTTCAATCGCAGGCCTTGAACTCAAATAGTCAGTACTCCAAGATTGCCGCGATCACCGCGATGTCGGAGTGCGGTAGGTGCGTCTGTAACGCTCGCAACAAAGGTTCCCACGAAACGTTTCTCGTCGCCACGATCGTTGAGGCCTTCGGGAATCCCGGACAAAGTTCAGCGTCTCAAACCAAGCCTTCAAATTCGGTTTTTCGGTCATTCATATGACTAGGTTCGTGGCCAGTCAGTTTGCCGTCTGTGGAGGTGTCCAGAGTGTCGTGACAACGCTCCTCTGATGTCGAAGATTTCTAGCCACAGTTTTGAAGTGGCGCATATTGTGAGATCGATGGCCAAATAGCGCACGAAGACGTCCGGGCGACCGGATGTCACGGCTACGAGCAGGCGTCGGCTATTTCCGTGGAAGTTCCGCGTTGCGTCGATGGATGGATCGGCGCATAGGTAGCGCGCTGCACCCTGTTCGGTTGATAAATCAGCTCGCATGACCCAAGCGCACGACTGTCTCGAGCCGCCAGGCCCGATTGACGGAATCTGCGGTAATGTTCGAGCACGGTCAATGGGTTTGGAGTGCAGATGTGGGCGAGACAATTCGTTGCTATCCCTTCATCACGTCTGTGCCTAAGCGAGCCGGTGAAGGGCACTGACAAAGCGACTCCGTCACAACTGCGCGCTTACGCGAACAGCGTCACTGGCGTCTACGCAGGGTTGCGAGCCGGTGTCACTCCGGCGCAGTTCGAGGCCGCCTACACCACCGAGTCGGCGGCGGTTTCTAGGGACCTCGCCGTGACTTACCATCACCTGTTCTCGCCAACGGGCGTCGATGGACGGATCGAAGCGGACTACATCGACGGAGCGCTCGTCGTGACCCGTGGCCGGCACCGCGTGGACGCGGCGCAGCAGCTTGGGGTCCCCGTTCTACCTGTGCATGTGAGGGCGCAGAATGCGGAAGTGCTTTCAGGCGTGATCCGAGAATTCGATTCGCGTTTGGCGACGTCCGATCCCGATATTGTGGGAATTCAGCGGGATCTCGATGAGCAACACCACCTGGCGCGCGAACATCGCACACCCGACCTTGCGCAGTCCGCCACAAGAGGAGAGAAAATGTCGTCGATGGAGAGCGGACCTCGCAAGAGCAGCCCCGAATTCGAAAAGCAGCCCCATGAGAAGATCGTTCCGGACCGCGACCGCGCAGCGCGGGCGCTCGGAGCAGCAGCCACTGCGCAACAGGTGCAGACGCCCGAGGCGTCAAATCGGAGTCGCGTGGAGCGTGCACTAGGACGAACAGCAACTGAGGCGGTTCGCGCACCTTCCCGCGATCGGTCCTGACGGCGCGGCCGCTCCTCCCTGATTTGTCGTCCGACGAGCTTTATCTACTCCCATTGGGCCGCGCGCTCCTTAGGTCGCTACGACTGAGGTCGACGAGGATCGGTTTGTGCGACATGTCATAGTTGTGCACAATCGCCGAGTATTTGCCTCCGGGCGGGTGAGCGAGTTCGTTTCGCCCGAGCACATCTACCTCGGAATTCTGCACGCCCGTCTGGAAAGAGCGTCCGTCGCGAGCAGTGTACGAAGTCGACTGGGTCTGCCGCGCCACAATGCGCTTGCCAAGTCGGGAGCTGAAGTAGTCGGTCGTGTCAGGCCCGGCTCCTGCCATCAGAATGTGTGTTGCGCAGTTTGCCAGAATGGTCTTGCGCTCGGCCTCGTCGAATTCGCTGACCTCCTGGATTGCCAGAACGACGCTCATTCCCGAACTTGCAGATGTCGCCATAAGTCGGGCGAGGTCGAGCCGGTCTTTCAGTCGTGGAGCTTCGTCGAGCACGAGTAGCACGGGCCTGCTCGCCGTGTTGAACTTACCGAGCTGGATGTTGAGAAATTGCGCAAGGAAGAGACCTGAGACCGCTTCCGAAAGCTTGTCGTCAGCCAGCGGAGCAGTTACAACTACCAATCCCGACTCCTCATCGAGATCAGTCATAGTAATTCCGCGGCGCGAAGTGACCCGGTTGAACCCAGGGATGTTGAGTGGCTCAAGGTATGTCGTGAGAAACTGAACTTTCGTGTAGTACTCGTCCTCGGGCAAGAACACGAGATCGCTCAGTCGAGAACGGGCCCGGGTGGGTGCGCCGTGAGCGATCAGACGCATGAGCCGGGGATGATCATCGAGAAGCCCCAGGAGAGTTCCGACGGTCCAAGGCAGACCGCTGGCGTAAGCGAACTCGAGGAGACCGCGCATCCATTTAAGGTCCCGAAGCCGAAAGACACGGTTCGGGTCATTCTCACGATCGCGTCCGACGATAGCTTGGGCTGCCGCCTCGATGGCCGAGTCAGTGGCGAGATCGGCTATCCAGTTCCAGCTCGCCGATCGACCCGGGTTGGTGTAGTCGAAGTTCGTAATCGCGACAGATGGCAAGGGTTCTTGAGTTCCCGCATATTCCTGAACCTTACCGAGCAGGTCACCATTACCCTTGAGGTCCAGAGCCACGACGAGGTAGCCCTGGCCGAGTGCGGAGTAGATCCACGGCGCGATGATTGAGGTGGTCTTGCCGCTCTGTGTGGGCGCGTAGACCACGCCGTGACGGTTCGCGACAGACTCAGAAATGCCGATTTCCTGGACGGCTTGCCAATCACCACCGAAAAGCCCCGACTTCGGCAATATATAGCGGCCGAGAGGGAATACCCACCCAGGCACGGTCAGGTCCTCGGGAGTCGCCACTCCGGAATAGTCGAGGAATCCGCTAGCGGTGGCCGGAATGCTGTCCCATGGCCCGATCAGCCCTCGGCGCACTGCGCCGCTCCCCCGGGAGCTTTGCCGCTCAGCCGCGCCGCGAATGGCAGCGTTAGCCAAGGTCTGGCTGGCACTGTTGGCGGCGCCAAAGAGACCACGTGTGATGTCCCATCCGATTCCCATATTGCCCTAGATCGCTCGGTCAGAATCGGCGCGCTGATTTAGCGAACTGGCCATGCTCGCGATGCTGGTGGAGAGTTGTTCGACCGACTGCACCAGCACAGATTCGGATCTCTCGTCGGAGATTTCGGCGAACTCTTGCGCTGCGTGGTGACCGAGACCACGAGTGACGAACCGGATACCATTGGATTTCATTTCGGCAACTTTTGCCAGCACAGCATCTTTGGGGGTGATATCCCCGTCGCCGAACAGCGCGACGACCCTGTCACCGCTGAAGTCGCGGAGGATCATGTCGCATTCCTCCAGCGGTTGGATGAGAGAATTTCCACCGTGAGCGTGGCTCAGAGGACCAAGGATGCGGAGCGCAGACTGTCCGTCCTTATTCGGCGAACATACATCGACTACCTGGTCATTCCAAAGCATCACCCCGACGGCGTAATGGGCGGCCACCGCCTCCTCTACGAAGAGACGTGCCCCGGCAGCAGCGTTCACGATTCGTGCGCCGCCCATCGAGCCCGAAATATCAATCATCAGCATTACGGTTCCGCCGAACTGGTTCTGCACCGATCTGAGGTACGGTCCAGTCGGAGACTGGGTGATACCGACAGCATCGAACTGCTTCCTTGTCCATATCGCCATCAGCCTCTCACTGTCATCAGGCTAATCCGCGCGGTGAGGGCATCCGTTTCACGGGAATCGATGACTCCCGCTACAAACGCCTCCAGGTTGAGGACCGTCTTGGTGACGGGTTCGACCGCCGAGACTGTGATCCGTCCGTCGCTGGCAATGTCGAGTGTAACCTCAATCACTGATCCCGCTGCCAGATCGCCGAAGCCGGTGAGCTCGCCATCGATAACTAGCCTGTTGTGGTCAATCTCGTCCGACGGACGAGCGCCTGCCTGCTCATAGACTTGAATACGGACTGACTCCTGGGCGTCTTGAATCGTGGCGTACTGCTTCATGACTTTCACCGGAAGCATCGTGTTCGCTGCGACCAGATGTTCGACGAAGCGCCGGGTTCCAGACTCGTCAAAGCTATCGTGCACAAGAACCCCGACCGCGCGAGGGGAGACTGCGGTAACCGTCGGCCGGACCTCGGCCAGCAGCACGTTCGAAGTTGATGTGCGGGTGGCGGCCGTGAAGTTCGACGTGCTCGGCGACAGCAGCCCTTGCCTACGCCGCAACCACACCTCGTATTCGCTGGTGGCCGCGAGCTGGTGGGCGCGAATGGCGGCACCCTTGGCCACTGCGAGGTCGGGTTCAACGAGCCGGGGTTGAAGCGCGAGCGCAGCCTCGAGCGCGTCTGTCAGCATTGGAATGCGGCTCGAGCCCCCCACCATGATAACTTCGTCGATCACGTCAACGCCTTTGCCCCGCGCTTCGGCTCGTACCCGCTCGATGAGTTCCAGGGTCGTCGCAAACAGATCGCTGCACGCATCCTCCAAGTCGGCGCGCGTGAGCTTGATCCGCATGGAGCCTGATGTTGTCCGTACAAGGAGATCTCGCGAGGTGCTCTGGCTGAGTGCTTTCTTCGCCCTCTCGACGTCAACCCGGAGTTCGCCGAGCGCAGATGGGTTGTCGACGAAGTTGTCGTAGTCGCTGGTGGAGATGTCGCGTTCTACGCGCGCGAGCACGAGATTGAGAAGGCGTTCGTCGATATCGGCCCCGCCGAGCTTGTTGTGCCCATCAGTGGCGATCACGGTGATGTTGCCCTCATGAACATGCAGGATGGTGGTGTCGAAGGTTCCGCCGCCGAGGTCGTAGACGAGAATCGTACGGTCAGAGCCACCCGCGAGTCCGTAGTGCATTGCTGCGGCCACGGGTTCGTCGACTAGTTCGAGAACGTCTAATCCGGCGATACGTGCAGCCTGGATAGTAGCTTCCCGTTCAGCCGTCCCGAAGTAGGCCGGGACCGTGATCACTGCACGAGGGGAAGCGCTGCGTGTCGCGGCCGCGACGAGCTGTCTGAGGATGAGCGCTGAGATCGATTCCGGGGTGTGTGACTGGCCGGCCACGTGGACGGTAAATTCGGTGCCCATGTGACGCTTGACGAGCATCACTCCGTTATCGGGGTCGGCGGCGGCGAGGACTCGCGCTTCGGAACCGACAATCACGGTGGCGGCACCGTTTCTGTTCTCACCGACCGGATCGAAGTAGACCACGGAAGCTGTGGTCTCTTCTCCCATTGCGTTCGCTAGCACCAAGACCTCGCCGTCACCGTCGACAGTGGCCACCACCGAATTGGTGGTACCGAGATCAATGCCCAGCACCTCGACCGTCACGGGAGCGTCAGCCCTGTCTGTGAAAAAAACCAGCTGGTGAGGGTGGCAATAGGCTGAGAAAGTGCCGGGCCGACGGGGCCCCATCCGAAAAATGCCAGCGTGAGCGCCAGAATCGGTGCCGCAGCGGACCCGATAATCAGCCCACGGAATGCAGAGACGCTCATCGGTTGCATATTCACCTTTTCTTCGTCGCGCCCGCTCAAGCGGCCACCTCCTCGGCTTGAGATTCCTGTTGGACTGAAGGGCGAGTCCGCCTGGCTTGCTCGCCCACGAAGCGGCGGGAGTTCATCAGCCAGCGGATAGGAGCTGAAGGGTCGAACTGAGTCGCCGCTCTATCGCGCGCGCGCAAGTCGGCGGCGAAGTATCGCACGGCAGCGAATTCCCGTTTGGCTGCCACGACCATGTTGTGCTGTCCCCGGTCGTGCAACCAGGCTGATATCTGAGCACTATCAGTGGGCAATTGGATTCCGGCCTGGGCCAGCAGATCAGCTTTTCCAATGACGACGGCGAGTCGCTGGCCGCGAACACGGTGTCCGGCGGCTCGCATCCGAGACACTACGGCGCCGTAAAGATCCTCGGGTCGGCTCTTCAATGGATGCTCGCGCAACAATTCCGACCGGTTTTGGCGCTTGAGCTCGGCGCGCACCGACTCTAGGGAGAACGGGTCGACCATGAAGACGATGCCGTGTGAATCGCCGAGGTACTTCATGTCATCGTGGGCCTCGACGTCATGAAAACGCGTGCCGGCGGAGTCGAAGAGGTGGACGAGGGCTCCCGAGACGACACCCCCAACCTGCACTGTTAGAGCTCGCGGCAGCGCGGGGCCAGTCTTGGCGATCGTCCCGGACTCCTTGAGGCTGATACGGGCGACATTCGCCGCTGACTTTGAGTGCTGATCAGCGTAGGAGAACGCCGTGCCGAGGGACCGTGACCAGGCTTCGAGCTTGGTCAAGGACGCATAAGTGAACATGCTCTTGCCAGACCCAACTTCGCCGACGACTGAGATGCGCACATCGCGAATCGCACCAGCGCCTTTGTGAAGTGGCGCGCCACAGTGTTGACACAACGGATTGAGCAGCCAAGACGCAGCGGTTCCGGTCGCTGGCAACCCCGTGCCACAGCTACACACGCGTACGATTGCTCCCTCGGCCGACGGGCGCATGTCGCGGTGGACCATACTGCAACCAGCGTGTTGGTAAGCGGGACGAGGCATCAGCGCGTAGCAGTCGGGGCACGACGCCGTTCCGCCATGGGATGCCCGCCAGACGTCGTCCGCGATCCGCATCAGCAACACTAGGAGCCAATGTAAGGGAGCAGCAACGATGTAAACGGCGACGAAGGCGCTGAGGAACACGATTGTCAGCGCCACCATGAACGGCCACACTGCGCACAGGGAGGCGAACGTTAACACGGGCACCGGGAAGATAAGGATCCAGGCCCCGTTGTTGAAGCGTTTGCGAGCTCGCACCCAAAGCTGCACATAAGTTCCCCAGGCGACGGCGTACTGATTGTGCAAGTCGGCGGCCCATTGTCGGTGCACATAGATCGGCCAACCCGGGTCGTGCCTGCGTAATCTTCCGTCGACGGTCTTCTCGAATCGGTATTGCTTGGGGGTGATGTCCTTGGGTCGCCTAACGAGACCGATCACTACCGCATATACGTGTACTGCGAGGGCGACGACGAATCCACTCAGCACAACGAGGGTGAGAATGAGTGTTGAGTAGCTCGGGACGGTTTGCTGAAAGGTCATGGCTTGGGTGCTCGTCTCAAGAAACTGCGCTTCTGCGTGGAGTGTGAGGATGGTTGAGAGTTTGCCGAGGGTGGCTGCCCGGGCCGCGACGAAGTCACCAGAGCACCGCGCACTGCGTCCACTAACCATTTCCAAGCGTCCGGCCAGTAGCCCAGACCGTTGGGTTCGATTCGCGTCATGATTGCGTCGCGATCGGCGGGAGTTAACCGCACGAGCGAATCGGCTGCGCCTTCGAGCAGGCGGGCGCGCATGGCTTCAGCGACGGAGTAGTCATTGATCCAGGCGACCGTGAGCAGGATCGATCGTGCGCTCGGCGGCGAGAGGTGTCGACTAATCCAGACAGTGGCGAAGTCATCGGCCGCACGTGGAGGGAGCGACTTCAGCAGCTCGCTGCCCACATCTGCCTCAGGTGCCGTCATGGCGATGTCAATGAACTGCGCCAGGCATGGGTCGATCATGTCCGCTGGCACGGTTGATAGTGGGGCGAGGAGCGTGGTGATCGTGTGACGATCTCTGGGTTCGATGCTCGCCGCTTGCAGGCGCTGGAGGATCAGATCGATAACGGTGAGGCTCTGGGTAGCTGTTATGAGTGCCGGCGATCGCGGCAGCAGACCCCGTCTATTTAGTGCTTGGATGGCCCACATCGTAGCGGGGTTGCGGTCGGCGGCCCAGGAGGCCGCGCCGCGCTGAGCCCCAGCAAGCATCTCAGGGTCTATGTGAATGTCCTTGGGCAAAGCTGCCACCCAAACGAGCATGGCCGCTTCGTCCAACGCCCGCCAGGCAATCAAGGCCGACTGATAGTTCCGGAGCCACGGTGTCGCTGCCGAGCCCTCAGCGGCCGCGCCGTCGATAACGGCCAAAATGTGGGACCGCTTCTTGTCCGATGAGAGCGAGCGTGTGAAACACGCCTCGAGGTGCCAGGCAAGGGGATCGGTGTGGTCGTTGCGGGCCGCAACTAGAGATGGTGCGAATGCCTGCAGGGCCGTCAAGAAGTCCACATTGCGTGAGTTGGTGCTCAAGTCGATGAGCTGGGAGTGGATCTCGTCGAGCACGAAGGAGTCTTGCAATCGCAGGGAATCGTAGGCGTACTTTCCAGGGATTCTTATCCAGTTCTGCACGAACTCGTGAAGACGCACGCGCAGGGCGGGCGAGATGGGCGACAAGGTCAGCCTGTGTCTGCCGACCAAGGCCAGCAGTTGGGCGACCTCGTCGTCTGTGCCCACCACCATGGCCGATGAGACGGCAGCGTGAACGTCACGGATTAGTTGCGCGGCGAGGGGCACCTGGGAGAGGGGCCCGAAGGGCACTGCACCGCCTGCTTGAATCTTCCGTACCTCGGCCTGGATCAGCTGTATCCGTACCGAGCCAATGTCGAGCTCGATTGCTCCGCCTGCCACGAGTGCGTCCACAATGGACAGATCCTGCGCGGTTGCCCCGGCATCGGCCAGAACACGTCCCGCGATGGCACGGCCGTAGTTCTTTATGCGCTCGGGGCTGGCGCTCGAGAGCCACCTTAGGAGCGGCGTCAGGTTGTCGAGGTTCTCCTCCGCGGCTGCGATGAACCACGCTACCGCGCGAGCATCGGCCAGCTTGTATGGGTCGGACGTGCCCTCCACCACAATTTCTGAGGCGATCTGCACGGCTGATACCACGTCGTACGGTTCGTCGGCGCGGGCGAGTAGCTCGACCCAATGGGCGGCACGCTCGGAGACTGCTACATCGTCGCAAGTGCCCGCGGCATCATCGAGCTGGAACGTGCCCTGTCTCGGTGTGGATGCAAGCGGTGGGTGGAGCTCGGCCGGCAGCCCAAGAATGCGGAACCCTAATTCATCGCGGTTTTTATTGAAGACCCGGAAAGAGATCCCGAGGGCCTGCTCGATGGGCAGCAGAATAGTTGCTGCGGCAATCCAGTAGAGCGCGTCCTCAGGAGTGTCGCTGCGGATAAATACCGGCTGTCCGCTCGGGTCCTCGAGAACTGTGAGAAGTTGCCCAAGCGCGCGTGCCCGACTGGGCTTCAAGCGTAGCCAGTCGGCGATCGCGTCGTTGTCGAGAGGCCCAGTCTCAAGCCAGCCATCGAATGCCGGCGCCTCGGTGGTGGGCCACGGACGATCTGTCCACACTTCCGAGCGCCACAGCTGCGCCGGCCGGATAGCCCCGTACCCGGCAGGGTCACGGGTCAACAGACAGTCGGCGAGGTGGTTGCCATCCCGAGGGTCGCTGACCCCCGGGCCGAGGTAAAGGCTCTGCGATGTGCCGAATCCGGCCGCGGCAGCGTGCGCGAATCCAGCAGGATAGTCTTTCACTGCTCGTTCCTCGGCGACCCACTTTGATTGAATGGAGTAGGTGAGTAAACCGACAGCCATGTCCGATTGGGTCGAATCGACGCCATTTGACTTGGCCTGAATTTGAAGACCACCGGCGCTGCCGAGTCCCTCCCCAGCTCGGCAATCGGTGTATAGAAGCCGCTCAAAGATGGGAGTACTCACACTGACTCGACCGCGCCTTCTTTGGCGAGAAGCCAAAGCATAGGGTCCTCTACGCGATGTGGGCGCACTCCCCCCGCGGCAACCCTTGAGGTCGCGTAGTCGGGTTCGGCTCCGAGAGCCGAGACGCCGAAGAACCGGAAGTCGCTGTAATTCAGTCTGAGGTGCGTGTCGATCTCCCCGGCACCCCAAGAGTGCAACATCGCGCGCATGTGCTCGTGCACGGCTCTACCGTCCTGGTCGTCGTAAGCAGCCTGATCCTTTGGCGTCGCGAGTAGCGGGTTGCCTTTCTGGAGGAGTGGGAAGAACGCGTCGATCTTCGTGAACACAATCGCAACTGGAATCTTGAGTTTCTTTCCGCGCTTTGTAGCGTGCTCTGTCCGAAGGATGTCCGTCACTCGGCCCAGCACATCCATGGGGCTGGCGCTCTGAATTGCCTGTGACGGCAGCTTGATCGTGTCGCGAGCGCCAGGAAGGGCGAAGGGGTCGAGCGCGACGATGAGACTATCGCAGACAGTGAGATAACGGAGAGTGAAGGCCGATTCGATGTTGTTCAGGTCCTCACCCGCGGTGTCGACAAACGAGAGGACCGCCGAGTATGGCGCCGTGCCCCCAAACAACTTCTTCTTCTCGCCTTGCCAGAGGAGCATGACAGGGCGTCGCTTCTCCACCTTTGACTCTTGAGTGTGACCCGGCAATTTGCCACCCTTGAAGAGGGGGTTCTCCCGCTCGGCGATGTACTGGTCGACGCTTGAGAATTGGTCGGGGTCATCGGCGGCGATGCGCACTGAGGAGTTAAAGCGCTGGCTCACGTTCTCGCGAAGACGCTTGCCCAATGTCGTCATGAGAACGGTCTTCCCGCTTCCCTTCGAGCCCACGATCGCGATCATCGGGCTGTCGGAGCCGACGAAGTCGCTGGGCACTGCAGTGTGACAGTTCGGGCATGCACGGCGTCTGGCCGGCCCGCCACACACCTCGCATATCGCGTCCTTGCCACGCTCCGGAGCAGCCGAGAATGTTGGGTACGTCCGGGCACTACTTCCTGTCATGTCCTCGCGTTTTGGGTCTGAATCTTGCACGCACGTAGTCGTTCCGCGATTTGTGCACTGGTACGCCAGACGCGTGGTGTCGACTTTTGTGAAGCAGAACGGGCAGGCGGTGATGGGCATTATGCCTCCTTGAGAGCAGCGAGTGAGGGGTCAATGAGGTCGAGGCTTCCTTCGGGCGAGAAGCACCGAACCCAGTACGGGCGCTTGATGAATTTCGGAATGTTCACTGTTTCCTCGTGAGGGCGCCCACCCGCCAGGTTCAGATGAACGTCGGCAAGGACGGTCCCGTCCTCTGCCGACGACGGCATGACAATACCGGCCGAGGCGACAATCAGCACGCGCGCGTTGGTGACCGCTGAATCGGAGTGGAACACGAAACGTTTGGTACGTCCTCCGAGGGGGCCCAATCTCGGCGATGAGTCCACTGTGTACCAAACTGTCGTGCCCGCCGCTGACTGCTCAATCTCGATACGCGCAGGCTGCGAGCCGAAGGCGGCGTCGCCTGAATAGTTCATCAGCGTGCGCACTTCCACGACAGTTTTTCCTGGACCCAGCGGCACGTCGAATCCCCCGAGCCTCTCGTACTCTGAGATCTTCACCTTTTCGACACCGACAGCCTCCGGGTCGGACGAGTCTCGTTCCCAGACCACCTCCGCCTGACTGGCGCCGTCGGGCCACAGCCAAGTGATCTTCGCGTGCGAAGCGAACTCCCGGGCCTCCAATCGCCGAACCGGTTCGGTGATGCCCACCACTGTGGAAGCGCCCACCACGATTCCCGTACCGCCGATAGAGAACGCCACGAGGTGGTGCAGGTGCCCTTCCGGAATTACCGACTCGAGCGTGACTTCAGAACCTCGAGTCGTGATCCGTCCCGTGACTTCTTGGCCGAATGAGGCAAACTCCCCCGACTCGACCCAGGTACCAACACCCCATTGTGCCGGGCCTTCAGAGCGACGGATGCGCACATCCGAGTTATCGACACGAATCCAGGAGATCGAGAGGTTGACTTCCGGTCCGGACGAGGAAGGTTGGGCATGCAGTATCTGCACGGGTTGAGCGCGCGACCGCGGTACGGCCGAGATGTCGCACGGATCGGATCGCATCACCGTGCCGTCCGGCGACTGGTACTCCGCTACAACCTCGATCGACACGGGCTGCCCCTCCAATAACCCCGTCAGGTGCACCGAATTGTTCGACACCCTCATCGGGCGATGTTCACCGCTGGGCATCCGCTGGGTGACAGAGAAACGGTGCGCCTGCGGATGCCCGCTCCAGTGGAAGGTGACCTCGTCTGGTCCTACGTCAGCGTGAAGGTCAGTGGCAGGCGGGGCCACCACGACGGAGACTGAAGCAGCGCGGGATGCCGGCCGTCCGGCACTCGTGGCCAGCACACTGTAGTGCAGAACCCGGGCCACCGGAGCAGTGTCATCCGAGGCGCGGTGGGCTTCAGACAGTGCGATCCCTGTTCCTTCCACCACAGTGGTTGGTGCGCTGGCACTACTGCGGCGCACGACGTAAGTAGTCTCCTCGGAGTGACCGATGCTGGGCGTCCAGTGAATATGGGCCGAATCACCTTCGACTCCTCCGACAACTGCGCTTGGTGGTGCGAGCGGGATGAGGGCCAGCACCTGTTCTGCCTCGTCCGCATTGATCGAGAAAGCATCTCGGATGCGCGACAACGCCGCAATTTCATCGCACGACCGGACGAACGCCAAGGCTTCACCCACAAGCTCGTCGAAGCGCACGCGTGCGGCAGCGATAGAGGCGAGTAATTCAGTCCTGTCTTCTTTGAATGCGTTTGGGAGTTCGTTGGTTGCCTGGGTCGCTTCACGGAGTCTGCCCTCGGCAAGCATTGCCTTGATACCTGGCGGGGAGATGACAGATTGGCTCGACCCGCTTTCGTAGGTGAGTACGGCAAGAGCCGCGGCATCCGGAGCCATTAGTCCGAGCTTGAGCAACTGATTCCGGACGCCAGCGAGGCCGAGGCTCGATGAACGCCTCGCGATTTGAGCAAGGTTGTGCAGGGCCAATTCGCGCAAATCAGTGGCTTTGGCTACCGTCTTGAGCACGCGGAGTGCTTCACGTCTGGCGTCGTTGGCCGGTGATGGCTGAAGCCGCTCGGCAAGGACAAGTTGAGTACCTACTGCATCACCGTCGAGGCGGGATTCGAGTTGGGTGTCGATTGCGAACGCAACAACGATGGAGAACTGTTTCGTGTCAGGCTGGACGGCGGGGTGCAGTAGATGCACGAGTGTCGGGACACCGGCCGTGGCGAGCAACGTCTCGAACGAAGAATACTGCGAGTCGGGAATCGGCGTGGTACTGGGCAACTCCTGCCCCGTGAGCACGGTGAGCCCGGCCTCGCGCGCGGCGCGGGTGGCTTGGTCTGCAGTCAGTCCTAGAGTCGTGGCGCATCCGTCAAGGTACGCTTGGGTCAGGAATCCAAGCCCGCCATGGGTTTCTTTCAGAAGTTCGCCGAGCTGTTCAGCGGCCAGCGATGCGGCCTTCGCCTGTTCGGCGGCACGCCCCTGCCACCACTTACCGGTGAGCATATTGTCCCCGTGCGCGGACCTCAAAACGTCATCGGCACCGATGCACAACCGTGCATGATTTCCGGCACGTGACCCGGCCTGTTGCTGCGACCAGAAACTGCGAACCGCTTTTACCGTCGCTGCGACCTCTGCATCCGTGGCCGGGAGCGAGATGGCATAGCGCTGGAGTAGGTCGTCCGGGAGTGCCGTCAGTTTGAGTTTTCCCTGCGGTAGCAAGTAGGTTTCCCGGTAGGAGATCCCGTCGAAGCCCATTTCTAAGTGCTTACGGTTATTCCACTAGAGACCAATTTCGCTTCATCCATTTGTGCTGCGCTAAGCAGCTGAATCCGTGCGGTGACTTGAAGGTCTTTGCCGCTGGTTGGTTCGACCGCCCGCACTGTGATGTCGCCCTCCTCTGAGATCCCAAAGTATAGGTAGATGGGCGAGCCGGCTGGCAGACGGAACTGCGCAAGTCCGATGATCTCGCCTGCGGCAAGGAACGAGTTGGAGGATAGTGCGGACCCCGGTTCTGGACTCGCCTGTTCCCATATCGCGACCCGCACCACGTCTTGGAAATCGATCGACGTACCCGCAGGGAACACTTCACCGAGCGCGGCTGCGTCATAGGGGAGCTCAGTCTGTGCGGCGACCTGGTGACTCACATACGTCGGAGCCGGGTTCATAGTCTGCCAACCGGTCACTGTCTTATCGCCCAATTCGACGCCAATCGCCTTTGGCAAGCGATTGTTGATATTCGCCTTCTTGGCGATACCGAGAAGGCGGTTGGCGTCGATTCCAACCTGAAGACCCACCTCCTCAGCCGCAGCCGCAAAACTGGCCTCGCGTTCGGCCTCGGTCTCAGGGTTCTGCGCGAAAGAATCACCCGCCGCGGCGTTGCTGGGAGCGCTTCGCTTCTCGCCCACGGTTCGGTCGACCATTTCACGAACGAGCACGCCGGCAGCGTACAACGCTGCGCCCTTCGCAATGGCAAGATGCGGGTCGCTGAGCTTGGGGTTCCAACCGAATTCGCTGCGTAGGGTCGACGAGATGACGGGCATGAGGCTGGACCCACCCACCAGGATGACTTCATCGATATTGCTTGAGATTCCCGGCACTTCGATGTCGGCCAATTCCAGTGCGCGACGCGTGAGGTCAATCGTGCTCTGAACCAGGTGCGCAGTTAACTTCTCGAATTCCGCGCGCGTGACCGTTACTTTTGCTCGGCCGCCATTGGAGCGCAGCAGCACCGGGCGTGACTCCGATTGGCTGAGGTGTTTCTTGACGTCTTCTGCCTGCGCCCATAGTTCCTGGATGAATTCAGGTTCATCAAAGATCGAGTCGTCGCCGATTTGTTCGAGCGCACCAGCTTTGAGCATCTCAAACAGAACTGCGTCCCAGTCGGCACCGCCGAGCTGATGATTGCCAGCGACTGCGACCGTGTCAATGGACTCTGCGGTGAGTGAGATGACAGTCACATCGAAGGTTCCTCCTCCGAGGTCGTACACCAGAATGTTCTTCTCGCCCGCTTCTGTTGCCAGGCCGTACGCGATCGCTGCGGCAACCGGCTCGGGAACGATGCCAATCACGTCTAGCCCAGCAATCTCACCGGCCTGGCGAGTAGCTGCACGCTCTGTGGCCCCGAAATACGCCGGTACCGTGACAACGACCTTGTCGACTATTCGACCGGTCTCCATCTGAGCATCCAAAGCAAGGCCCTGCAGGATGAAGGCCGAGATAGCCGGCGCACTGTATGTCTTTCCGAAAAATGTAGGCGCATAGTCCGCATTCCCCATCTGTCGCTTGACGAGCGAGACGACCTTGTCGGGTTCAAGCATTGCCGACTGCTTGGCAGTCATTCCAACGACGACGTTGGATTCGTTCTCGAAGTGCACCACAGAAGGTGTTGTCGTGGTGCCCTGGACTGCGCTTTGAACAACTACTGGCTTGCCGCTCTCGTCAATGTAGGCGATCGCGGAATACGTCGTCCCTAGGTCAATTCCGAAAACACCCTGTTTGAGATCGGTCATTCTTCTGCTCCATCCGGGTCGGATTGTGCTTCACCGATCTGGTCGTCGGGTATCGACGACGGATCGAAGACATATACTCGCACTTCTGCGTGCGCGAGAATTGCGCCGGAGTCGACATCGGTGACGCCAGCGCGTGTGACCTCGACAATGGTGCCCGCTAGCGCGGGATGGAAAGTTTCGACCTTGCCTATTGCGCGCTGTCGCCGGGGCTCGAAAGCGTGTCCCACGAAGGGCATCTCGATGGCGACACCGTTGTCCTCCAGCATCAGCTCGACGGAATCGGCAAAGCTGAGCAGTAGTTGACTGGCGCGCGAAGCGTCGAAGTCGTCGGGGAGGGTCTCGGCTTGGCGGAGCAAGTCATTGCGAAGACGAGCTGCTCCGGTCAGGAGAGGACGCAGTAAGGACCGGCGTTCGCCGCGGCGAAGCGTTTCGAGTTCACCATGCAGCGCGTCGATCACCGCCTCGCGATGCGCGGCCCGTTCGTGGGACTTGAGAACTTCAGCCGTGAGGCGCTCGATCGAATCGACAACACGATCCGGCACCTCGACTGGGACGTTGTCGGCTGCGACCTGATCGTCGGAAATAGGTAGGTCTGCCTCCGGCGCTTCGAAACTTACGCTGCTTGCGCTGCTTGCGCTGCTTGCGCGATGGTCGCCGATAACAGGGTCCTCGGAACCGGGCCCTTGCTCCTCTGATGCGATGGGCTCTGATGTACCGACAGTGTCGTCAAATCGTTGGGGTAACAGCACCGACGAGTCTCCGACTCGCGCCGGAAGGGGTAACGCGAAATCGACGTCTTGAGGGGTGTATTGGTCCGGCACAGACACCACCTTTCAGGGCTTAGTGATGCTCACCCTACAGTCATCAACACCTGTCCAACCATCCTCCCTGGGGTGCCTCGTTAAATTGAGGTTACTTTTTGGGACCAAAGTGTTGTTTTCAATCGATCAACAGCCATTCTCCGCGCGTATTTGCGCCTACCAGCGACCCCGCGATGAAAATCAGGCCCGGAGATGGCACTCCGCTAACGCAAGAACGGCGTGGCTTGCGAGCAACAATTCTGCCGGCATTGGCAAGGCCAAGGAAGTCACTGTGCACACTGCTTGAGCACACACTCGATAGGTGGAAGCACCTCTACCCATCCGAGAATGCCGGGCAGTCTATGGGCCAGAGGCCAGCCGAGCGCAATACCTCATGCTGTGTCTTGACACTGAAATCGTTCGATCCGTCACCCCTGTTTCGAACGTGTCTGCGGCACTGACCATCCCACGGTGGTTCTTCACGTTGACGAAGCAGCACTCAAGAGCGGGAAACCGCACCAATCACAGGGACGAAGCCCGGCCCTCTTCTGGGGCTGTCTACGCTTGAACGTGTCGCGTAGCTTCGGGGACGTGGGTTTGATGATCGACGATCATGCCGACGTGGCCGCGCAACCGACGCTGCGCTCGCGCGCTCCCGCCTACTCCGTGATGCAAGAGTGCCTGCGGATCCAGGCCACCGCCCCGCCCCAAGCGCGGGCCGCAAAAGATGGTCACCTGGATTGCGCGGACATACCATCGCAGGCGTCGCCAACGCCGGCTCGGACGCCTCACCCCGAGCGAGTTCGAGATACTAGACACAGCCCTCAAAGCTGCCTGAACCACCCCACACCGCAACCGAAAACTAAAGCCTCAGCAGTCCCCTCCACCCCTCACCGCTCCAACCAGGATGAAAGCTGGACGCATTGTGCATGATGAAACTCAACCCAAAGCCTCGATGCGATGGGTCATGCTGGCCGTGATCGCGTTCGGGACGGTTGCGATGACCTTAAACTGGTTTGTCATGCCGCCGACCTTCGGAGGTGTGGCCGCGGCGTATTCGATAGATCTCCCCCAGCTAGCGCTGCTCATCTCCGGCTTCGTAATTGGATACGGCATCATGCACATCCCCGCAGGATTCCTCGCCGCGAAGTTCGGGATCCGCGCCACTGTGGTTACCGGCCTGGTTCTGGAGGGTGCACTCACGTCGTTGGCAGGCATCGTCGACGGGTACCCGGCGCTGCTCATCACGCGCATCCTCGCTGGTGTCGCCGCTTCGATCTATGCCGGCATCAGCATCGCCGCAGTGAGCGTCTGGTTCAAGAACCATGAGCACGCCGTCGCGCTCGGCGTCGTCTCGGCCTCGTTCAGCACCGGGGTCGCCGTTGGCCTCTACGCCTGGACACCGGTCGTCGAGGGCCTTGGGTGGAGAGGGGCACTCGTTCTCGCCGGTCTCGTCACACTGGCCGCTGGCCTTGTCGTACTGTTGGTCTACCGCATCCCGAAAGGCATTCCCAGCCTGCTCGGTGTGAAACTCAGCGGTTCCGCCATCGCCGCGGTTCTCCGCAACCGCTTCCTGTGGCGCTACGGGCTCGCGTTCTTCGGTGGTTACGGTGCCTACTTTTCGGCCTCTCAGCTCATCGGTGTGTACGCAGCGGCCGACCGGGGCTTCTCAGGGGGAGTCGTTGCGATCGCTGGCCTGTTGGTGGGAATCGCGGGTATTCCGGGCAGCATCACGGCGGGCGTTCTCGCCGACCGAGTGATGAGCGCTCGTGCGACCTTCCTGCTCTTCCTGGCCATCCAGGGACTCGGCATCCTGTCGCTGCCGGTCGCTGGGCCCGACACACTGTGGCTGTCCGCCGCCGTGATCGGATTCGGTTTCAACGGCTGCTTCGCTGTGTGGCTGACCGCGCCGGGCAACGACCGCAGCGTTCCGCCTGAACTGATCGGTACCGCTGTCGGGTTGCTCTTGACGATCACGGCAGTCGGCGGATTCGTCATGCCATGGGTGTTCGGTGAGATCGCAGCCTCGGCAGGCTACGCAACGGCCTGGATCGTAATCGGCCTCCTGACCCTCGTCTTCGGAGTGTTCGTTCTGACGGCCAGCCGCAGACGTCGCGGCGAAGCGTTCCCGGCCACAGCAGAGCAGAGCCCCGTGACGTCCCGCCGCTGAGCACCGCGCGTCGATGGTTCTGGCACCCACCCACACGGGCTCTTCGCGTTCCGTGGTGAATGCGGCCCGCTGAGGTTGATGTTCATGCCGCGCGGTGGGCGGCGCTGGCGAGCAGGATACGGGTGCGGTAGTTGGTCTCGTTTCGAAAGCTCCGGTCGGTGCGTTTCAGCTGCTTGATCGTGGTGTTCGCGGCCTCGGTGCGGGCGTTGGTGACGCCGGCGACGATGAGGACTTCGATCTGTTCCCACCAGTCGCTGACCATCTCGAAGAGGCGCGTGGCCTCGGCATGTCAGCGGCGAGCACGGCCATGCTGAGGCGCATCTTGGCCTCGTGGGCGGCTTCGAGGCTGCCGGCCTTGAACAGCATGCGGAGGTGTACCTTCACGCCCCAGGCGCCGCCGAGTTCTCCGGTCGCATCGTCGTGGTGGAACACCCGGTTCAGCCGGGCCCAGGCCCACTGACTGAGTGTCGGCGCCGCGCAGCAGCAGCCGCCGGTTCGCCCACGACGCATCCCTGCGCCGGCCGCATCGTCCCTTGGCGTCGCGGGTGACGCGCTGCCGCACGGCGGACCATGTGCGCCGAGCCGACGACATCGCTAGCACAGCTGCCAGCCTAGAGCGACGCTACCCCTAAGATTGGTGGCATACTCACAAACATGCGCGCGAAACCGTCCTTCTGGGGAGTTCCTTGCTGATTACAATCGATGGCATAAATGGCCAGGGAAAATCCACCGCCGGACAGATGCTCGCCGATCGACTCGGCATATCCTTTTTCTCCACCGGGTTGGTGATCCGATTTCTGGCGCAGGCATACCAGCAGTTGGCGGATCGCGGCGTCAGCCACGAAGAAATCATGCCGTCGCTCTATGCTCGCGTCTCCTCTGACACGGTTCTACACCTGCAGAACCGAGACAATGCCGACTTGTATGACGATGGGTTAGTGAAATATTTCGCGTCGATCACCGGTGATGGCGAGATGTTAAGTCATGTGAACACTGCATTGGACGACTACCGTCGCGGCCGGGCCCTTGTCATGGACGGCCGCAACCTTTTTGAGATCTTCCCCGACGCAGAATTCAAGTTCTATTTCGAATCCACGTCCGAGAGGCGAGCCGAGATACTCCAGCTCTCGAAGAGCATCACGAGATCCGAGGCTCTCGCGCGACAGCGGTTGAGGGATGACCAAGAGCGAACCTTCACTGTTCCGCGCGGAGAACTGATCGTGCTAGATCCTCTGTCACGTACTCTGGACGACCTCATCGATACCATGCACCAGAGAGTCGCAGACGGAGCGAGTGAAACAGCTCTCTTCGAGCTCCTAGACTCCGCGGATGCAGAGATGAAGGCGAATGAGGACGCGTTCTTCGACCTGTGGAATAGGTCGATACGCACGAACCTTCGTTGCAGCGACTCGTTCAGAATTCAGGATCACGTCAGCAAATACGGCGGCTTTCGGCTCGGACTGGCCGAGGTCGACCAGCTTGCACCGGCGCTGCGGGACTTCTTCGGGCGCCGCGGCCACGTGGAGGGCGGCACCGTCTGGCTGCGCGGATATACCTACTACGAGTGCGATCCGCAAATGCACAAAAAGCGGAGCGACCCGACTGAACTCGCCCTGTGGCAAAACTTCGGCAGCCGCTGGGGGGCCTATTCTGAGCCAGCCTTCGCGTGCGACGGAGAGCCGTGGAGGTCGAACGCCGTGGACTGGATCGGCATGCTCTCGTACCTAGAGTACGTATTCAACGATCTGACGACCATGCTTTGGTTCGTGTACTCGAATGAGTCGGGAATGGACGGCATACCCGGCAGACCGCAGATCGCACCCACAATCGAGGCCTGTGTAAGCGAAATCGCCGAAATGATAGCGAGTCTGTTGCTGTTTCGATATCCCGCATCGACAGACAGCTTTCAGCAGAGGATCGCCGATGTCGTGCTCAACCAGACCATCTCGGCGTTCATCGACGACTCGCGGCGTATCTCCCACCTTGCGCCCGGAAGCGTTCGTGCCGTCCGCGAGGGTGATTCGTTGGCGGTGCTCTTTGCCGCTTACACGACAAAGTTGGCCGCTTTCGGCGAAAGTCTCGAACCGAAGCGTGTCCTTATTCTGAGCAACGCGTTCGGGGCCTTGAACTTGGGTGTGATATTCCAGAGTTTGGCCTCCGATCGGTTGCAGGCTGAACATCTCAATGTGCAGTACTCCCAACATCGGGCCAATGGCCCGGACTTGGGGGAAAGATCAGGAATCGTCCGGGCATTCGGCGGACGGTCCGTGGCGCCGGTGGTCGACGATTATCGTGACGGGTGCGTGATCGTCGTCGATGACTGCATCTTCACGGGGAAGAGCTTCCATGAGATTAGAGACATTTTCGACCCCGGCACCGAGGTATTGTCGTTGCCCTTGATGCTTGATACTCAATCGCTCAAATACTATGAGCGCGAGACGAGGGATCCCCAGAAAACATTTGGGACCGCGTCGGTCGCCGTCATGAGGGCTCGCGAGCTGGGTGACCGATTACCTGTTTTCCAGGCGTTTTGGGACTGGAGCAGTCAGGCGCCCACTGCCGCACAAAATGAGGCATCGGAGTTCGACGAAGTCATGGCGGGTGGCGACATCCTGCTCAGGACGTTGTGGTCGAGATTCAGGCATCAGATACTCGTATCACCAGTGAAGGAAAGCCAGCAGCGGGCATGATCGCCGCCCGCGGAGCTTCGTTGAACGAGGGCATCAGGTTCGGCCGAATCTTCTACTATTCCGAAGAAATGGGGCACGCGGCGTTCGACTCCATCAAGGAACCCACTATCGTCGTGGCGATCGATCTCACGCCGAGAGATACCCTCCGGTTCGGCAGGCTCAACGTCGTCGGCCTGGTTGTGAAGAACGCGGGACCCAGCTCGCATACCGCCATCCTGTCTCGGACAATGGGTTTGCCGGCTCTGAGCAGCGAGGATGTGAGCGCGCAGTGGCACGGTATGCCTGGCATCATCGATGGCCGCGGCGAGTTGATTGTCGATCCCGACGAGCCGGCGCGGTTAGGGTACGCGCTCAGGGCGGATGAATTCGATGCTCGACAACGAGAGTTGGCGAGCGTGTCCCGCGGCCTGTCGCCGGTGACCAAGTCGGGCAAATCTATTCTGATCTACGCCAACATCAATGCTGCTTCCGATGTGGAGAACGCCGTCGCGAATGGCGCCGCAGGGATCGGGAATTTCAAGACGGAATTCATGTTCATGGAGGCGTCGGAATTACCCGGGGAGGAGGAGCAGTTTCAGGTCTACAAGTCCATGGCGTCGCGACTAGGCAAGGGAAAGTTCGTCATTCGGACTCTCGACATCGGCGCAGACAAGACCCCAAGCTATCTTCACCTCGAGCCGGAGGAGAATCCCGCGCTAGGGTATCGCGGAATCCGGATTTCCCTGGATCGCCTTGACATCTTCGTGCCTCAAATTCGGGCGATATTGCGAGCCAGCGCCTTTGCGGACGTGGCCATCATGTATCCCATGATCGTGTCGGTCGATGAGGTAATCCGCATCAAGGAGATCGTCGGAAAGGTGATGGAGGACCTGACTGGGGAAGGTGTTCCGTTCAACAGGGATATAGAGCAAGGAATCATGATCGAGACACCTGCCGCGGTGCTCATCAGCGACCACCTCGCGACACTCGTCGACTTCTTCAGTATCGGAACCAATGATCTGACCCAGTACCTGCTCGCCATCGATCGGACGAACGCAAAGCTTGCGGACCGGTACGGGCCGTACCATCCGGCGATACTTCAGTCGATCAAGCTGGTAGTGGAGAATGCCCGCAATGCCGGAACCTGGGTGTCGATCAGCGGCGAACTTGCTGCGGATGAAGCGCTCACCAGCACGTTCCTGGAGTATGGGGTCGACGCGCTGACGGTCTCGCCGTCGAAGATTCCGCAGCTGAAAGTGGCGGTGAGCAATATTGACTAATCGCTTGCAGAGTGGAGCTACGTTCGGCGATTCTGACGTGCCCCATGGTTTGGTCACCCGAAGTGGTCTGTTTGACCACTACTTCACGAAAGGCCAGTAGTCATGGAAGACCCGGGTGCCCTCGACCAACACAAGCGACTCTACAACCTGGTGCGCCATCGTGTCCTGAGACCCGGCCTCTACGGAAAACAAGACGGTATGGTCGTCTTCAATCCGATCAGCGTGGAGGACTATGAGGAACGCATAGGGAGTAACGAAATGGAGTCACTCGCGTTTCATACCTGGTCCATGCGGAGAGGGATCTTCACCGTTGGGCGTGATGGCCAACTCGTCAACTATAAGGGCGTGGATTGTAGAGCCGACGCCGATGACGTGAAGACGTGCGACATCTCCAGCGTTCTCGGCAGGACCCAGAAACGACATGAAATTGTGGTCACGTATTTTGAGCATGGTTCGTATCAGGGGCACAAAAAGAACCCTCAAATACGCGTGCGGGGTGCCTCGCAGCTACATGACCTAATCGGCGAACACGACAAGCTCGCGAAATACTACGGAAATTCCGTGCTCAAAATCCCGCCGATCGTGGACATCCAGGCATTTCCGGAGGAGTTCTGTCTGAGGTACAACCTGCCTCTTCATTCAGAGGTATCTGAAGAGTTTCTCACTGGCCTGAGGGCAAGTGATGAGGATGATATGCGTAGCGGCAACTACGGAAAACTAAGGATACCCGGCCTGGTGAGGACGCAGGAAATGGGGGTACCCCATTCAACGAGATTTCAGAAATGGGCGGAGTACTTTTCAACGCTCCCGCCCAAGGAATCGTCGACCCTCTTGGATATCCCAGGTTTTCAGGCGGCCGTACTTGAAGAAGATAGGCGTTACAGCCTAGGGGCAGCGTTTGGTCAAGCTACAAGGATATTGGAAAATCCTTTTAGGATATCGGACTTGGCCCATTATGTTGACACGAGAGACGCAAGCAGCGTGAAGCTGATTCTCGATTATTCACGACCCAATGGTCACGACAGCTACCTGCTCTCTTATGCCACCACCATGGGGAGAAATGCTGCCGGTCTCATGAATGAGCACTTGGCGAATCATCTTTGGTCACATAGACAGGACTTCGGCCTATCGGGAGAGATGTGCGATGAAGCTATCAACGACGTCACCCGGAATCTGACGAGAGACGACCGAATACCTGTTGGGGGCCTGAGGGCGAAGGAGTTGGCGAGCACTATCATGACCGACAAGGTCAAGTTCTACTCCCAGGTCTATTTGCTCGCCTCGAACATGAAAGTAATTGAAGATGCCTGCAGGCTAGTGGGAAACGAAGTACCTGACAGATACGACGACGCATTTATCAGTCAGTTCCTTGCTTTGTTGCAGAACAGAAAGGCTACCATCGCGACAGTCCTCTCATGGGGTGACCGACTCTTCGGAGAGTCAGGCGGGCTGCCACAGTATCTCGGTGTGAGAGCGCAAAACACGATGAGAGGATTTGAGCAGTATGTTTCCGACTTCGCGGGGAGGCTGAGGACCATGGGATCGGGGTGGCGCTAACACGGCGACCTTAGGTCGGCTCGTCAGTCAGTCCATGTCGCTAATCGTTCTGTTAGGTTAAAGGACTTTCGACGGCGAGACCGCCGCCTTGGCCGGCACCGGTCGGCGCCGCTCACCGCGACATGATCCTCGTCCACGATCCGACCGCACGAGGCCCTGTCATGGAACCGCCCACTCAAGGTCCAACTCGGCCTCGCAGACCCGCGCATCCCCGAGGCAAAAGGGTCCCATCTACTTGACACGGTACACATTTCAGGACGCAGCGGAATATTCTTCGCTCTCGAACACGAAGTCATACAGGTCGAGCGGGCTACACCCGGAGTCGCCCGATTCGAAATAGATTTCGGTCCCAGGTCGTACGTGGCAGTACCAGCAGTTGACAGTGCAACGAATTTCCCTGGTCCAGTGGAACCAACTCGACGTGCAGACAGTCATCTGCCCGTCTGGTCCCTTCATATGCATGTACTGATGCGGATCGGTCCAATTGTCGAGCACGTGGGATGACAGAGCGATCAGCTTTGCGAATGAGACATCGCCCTTGGTCACGACGCCGCTCTTCTTGAAGCCCTCGAGCTTCACGTACCCATCGACGAGATCGAAGTCGAACCCCAGCGCTTCCAAGACGTCCAAATTGCTCGGATCCGAGTTCTCGAACGTGCTATCAACTTTTCCAGTCACGATCGCCACCATGGACGAGCACCTCGGGGCATCGCTGATGCCCATTTTCGCGCAGAGCGCTTTGATGTCCGCTTTCAGACCGTCGTAGTTGTACTTCTTACCAGCGACTTCATTGGGGTCGAGATATCCGCCGTGCTTCAGGTACCTGTTTCCTTGGGCAGCCATTTCGATGATGGGAGTGAGGACCTCCATGGAGTCGTTCATGCCCGGAATCAACGGTCGGAGGTTCAACACGGTCTTCGGAAACTTCTCGCACACCCGGAGGTAGTTGTCGAATCGAGCTTGAAGCGGCACTTTACTCTCGCCGAGACCGGTCACTCCGCACATGATCCAGATGTTCGAATTGACGGAACTCAACACGTCGATCTGTTCGTCCGTGAGGATGGACTTCGTCGACACCTCGATCTCGCCTTGATAGCCCTGTTCCGTGAGATAGGTGACCTTTTGCAGCGTGTCCGGCCATTGGTCGCGTTGGAACGGATCGCCAAATGACGTGTTGATTGTGACGGGCAAGTTCGCTAGCACCTGCCGCGCGCGGTTCTTAAGGTCGTTCTTCACAATGGTCTTCTCCCAAGACATAGGTGAATATCAGTGGTACTGCGAATGCGGGGTGCTTTTGTGGGTGCGCGCCTTAGCCTACTGCGCTGAGCGACACTCGGGTATTAGCCAGTCGCGGGGATTCAGCTGGAACGGGGCGAACCACCTGCTCGACTCATCGATCCCGAGCTGCCCCATCGGCGTCCAGTTGCCCACTCGACGGGATCAGACCGCGGCCGACCGGAACGGTGCGATGCCCGTCGGGGTGGTCATAGCGGCGCGCAGGCGGTTGCGCCCGAAATCGGCCGATGCCCCGAGCGCCCCCAGAAACGTCGTGCGAACCGACTCGGGGAGATCATTCAACTGCGCCACCCCCGTCGAGAAGTTCTGCGTGTACTCGATCAGCGGCCGCTCGGTCTCCTCCCAGAGCCAAAGCCGATCCGGGATACCGCCCCCGCCGACGGTGACGGCGTGCGCGAGGCCGACGGCGTTCATCATCGCGCAACCGCCGCCTTGGCCGAGATAGGGAGGCTGCGCGTGCGCGGCATCGCCGAGCACCGCGACGCGGCCGGCTGACCATCGCTCGAGCGTGATGTGCTCGAACTCGGCCCAGTGGAGTTCATACCCATCGAGATGGGCGAAGAGCGCGGCCAGCTGGGGGAAGTCGTCGGTCCAGACCACCGGGTCGAGCCGGGGCGCCACGGAGGGGTGCCCCCTCGGCGATACGAGTGAGATGTAGAGCGACGCGTCGCTGATCGGCGTCCACAGCACGAAGCGCCGTCCGGCCATCCATTCGATGTATTTCGGCTCGTCGGCGTCGGGGAGAAGTCCCGGAGTCCGCGGGATCAGGGCGCGGGTGCCCATCTGCCCCAGGCCGACTCGGGACTTCGTCAGCGCGAGCCCGTCACGGATGCGCGAGTTGACCCCGTCGGCGACGACGACGAGGTCCGCCGTCGCTTCCGTCCCGTCTGCGAACGACACCGAGCCGTCCGGGTGGGCGGAGACGCCTTCCATGTCCGTTCGCAGGTCGACGCCGAGGTCCCGACACGCTCTCGCGAGTGCGTCGATCAGCCGACTCCGCGTCGCGGTGAGCACCGTGGTCGGCTTGCCGCGGCCGGTCTGGACCGTGGCCATGACCTCGTCGGCGGCGTTCCGCGTCTCGATCGCCGGACCGTAGTGGGCGCCTTCGATCGCCTCGTCGAGGACGCCGAGGTCGGCGAGCACCGCGAGCCCGTTGCTCCACAGGTAGATGCCGGAGCCATGCGCCCGCAGCGTCGACTCGCGTTCATAGAGCGTGACGCTCCACCCCCGCTTCGCGAGCGACGCCGCCGCCGTCAGGCCGCCGATGCCGCCGCCGACGATGCTAGCCGATCCGAGCATGTCCGGCCCCGGAGAGCGAGATGATCGACGCTGCCGCCTCGGCCGGGCTCTCGAGCGTGAGGAAGTGCGTCTTGCTCGGGATGTGGATCGGCTGGAACCCGGGGTGCCGGGCCAAGCGCGCCTCCTGGAAGGCCCGGTAGGCCGGTAACCGGATCATTGGTGTCATCGCGGTTATGACGACAGCGTCCAGATTCTTACGTGGATTCTCCAAAGTCATAGTCACGACCGGGCACCATCGAGATCGACAATTTCAATCAAAAATCGCAGAGGAGCTTTTCTCGTTAATTTCGGTCGCCGCAGGGCAGCAGCAGCAGCAATACGCCCTCCAGCGGCGACGGTCGGACCAATTATTCCATCCATGTACAGATCGTACTGAGCATTACGCGCGTCTACCAATCTATGAGGAGAAGTCGCTGTAGGGTCTCAGCGTGGGCAGCAATCAACGCCTTCGTTTGAAGATGCTCTGGCGACTCCGGGCCGCCCTCGTGCTTTGTGCAGTCAGCTGACTTGTGAGCAAAAAACTGCAAACCGTTCGGCGAAGTCTTCGGGTATCCGGGCTCTCCGCAGACCATGGCGACTTCTGCGTCCCTGTAACCCTGTTTGAGGGCGATCCATTCCTCATGATTCAAGCGCCATGCTTCGACACGCTGGTCTTTGTAGTGAGCGACGAGGGGCACGAGCCCGAGTCTAGTAGCGGGGTGCGGCATGAGTTCTGGAGGTGCAGAGGACGGGCTCGGGGACGGCTCGAGGAATTCATGGCCGCGACCGAACCCCGCAAGGCGCTTCGATGGTCGCGGCGGGAGAGGGAGAGCCCTGCCGCGACCCGGAGCACGTGTTTCAGCGAGCGAGCCCTCGACAGGGCTCGGTGCACTCTGCTCCTCATCCAAAGTCAGTGCCCGCGCGGCACGTGCCCGGAACGGTGCAGCGCATGCAACCCCCATGAATGAGTATCTTCGCTGGGCCTGCGGCGCCCTCACCGACGGCATGTTGGTCGTATCGACCGACGCGTCCGATTTCAGGCGAATGTGGATCGACCCATGCCCGGACGATGAACCGGGCCGCCTCGCCGCCCGTCACGGGCTCTTCACCCGAGCCGCGCGACCGTCGCAGGACGGCCTCGTCGAAGCGGCGATCGCCGCCGGCGACTGCTCCCCGACCGAGCGCCCGGCTCAGCTAATCGCTTGGCCGAAGGACAGTTTCCCTCAAGTGCCGGCGTACGGGCTGACGTCCGTGCCGTTAATCCTCGTGCGGCCCGTTGAAAGGGTACGCGCCGGGCCAGAAGCCGATGGAATCCTCGTCGTGGATCCGCGGAGCGAGGTTAGGACGACGCGTGGACTAATCGCCATGGGGTGGCTGGAAGGGGCCGTTTTTTTGTTTGCGACAGGTTACCCGTTCAGCTCCGCGAGCCGCGGATCGTCAAGCTTGAAATCGAGGAGACCGAGTACGGAAGCGTCCTCGCAGACTGGGGTGTGAGGGTCACGGACACATACCAAACCCATGAAATAGTGCGCATCCTCGGTCGTGTATGAGGTCAACGAACCAGCGCCAGGAAAGGCTTTTATCGCGTCGACCCACCCGGAAACATCGTCACAAGCTGAGAGGGTGGCGATCATTTCTGCGTCGTTCTCGAACCCTGCGTTCTCAGCGGCGGCTATGGCCGCGGCGGCCATAGATGAGGTACAGGGCGTTACCACGACTTGGGCGATTGGTGCAGTTTGGGCGGCTGGGGCGGCTTCTTCCTGTGCGCCTACTACCCCTGACACGATGAAGAACGAGAGGGGAAGCCCCAACCCAATAAGCAGGCCTATACCCCAGACAATCCCGTTCGAGCGTTTCGACGCTTTCTGAGGAGGTGCGGCGGTAGCCGTTGGTGACGGTGTGATCGGCCGGGCCGCCGGCCGTTCACTAAGCGGACGCTGAGTCACCCTAAACCGTCTCGATGACCGCGTAAAGCGTCTGGTACGTCGTCCCGGATACCGACATTGAAATGATTCGGACCGGTGGGTAGTCGTTCAGACGCCGGTCGAACTCCGCCATGATCTGGCTAGTGATCGTGCCTGAGACGACGATGACGGCTTGCTGTGGAATGAGTGGCATGCTTCCCCCAAAATTGACTCTCTCTGCCTCATAATAATGGCGTCGCAGGCGCCGACTGCCGCGCATGAGCCCCCTATGGCATCCACCTATTATGCAACCGGCCTCCTATGCGATGGAGAGCTCCGTCTGAGCCCATCAACTGAGCTGCTCCTCGGCAGCGTCATTACCGGCTACGACGACATTCAAACCGAAACTGCGCGTTCCGTAGCCCGATACGACTATCTGGTGGGAGCTGCGGAGGCGGCGCAGCTCGGTTTGATAGACGTCGCGGTGGCGGCTGGGAGCTGGAGTTATGAGGGAGCGCCGGCCTGGGAGCGAGATCGCCTCCTGGCTAGCAAGCGCGGGCGGGCGCCGGGGCGAGGTTCCGTGTGGAAATGCAGTGTGCCTCTCGTTTTAGTGCAGAAGTATCTGGGTGCCCGGTCGCGGTCGACACGGATCGCGGTGGCCGGAAATGTCATCGTTCTGCAGGATGGCTCAGCTACGCAGACGCTGATAGCACTGACCCACTTGGGCCTGCTCGATGCGGGGCATTTGAACGGGCCGAGCCAGGTGCGGGAGCCGTACCTATGAGCAACGACGCGCCCGAGATGACACGGAACGTAATTTTGATATTTGTACGCTCATCAGAGCTTTTAGTAAACAACTTTTGCGATTTTTGGGAAGGCATGGTTGCTGCCGCGCAAGTAACTGGTGCGAAAGGCAATCGCCTGAGCATCACCGAACGAAAGATTCCAAATGGCTACCCCCAAGAACCTCCGAAACCCGCGTCTCGAAACTTTCGAGCCCAT